>Ga0307374_10000039_pt1 | contig 194407 bp, 193 predicted proteins | sample OX3MG_FD_202532 | JGI IMG/M metagenome (GOLD analysis project Ga0307374, IMG submission 202532) | Soil microbial communities from Risofladan, Vaasa, Finland - OX-3 | ecosystem: Environmental > Terrestrial > Soil > Coastal area > Acid sulfate soil | place: Finland: Risofladan, Vaasa...
GTTGAAACGGCCGCCGCCGGAATGCTCCTGTTCCTGCTCGTCCTGGTCCTGAATTGGCTCTGCGGTTGCCATCGCGTTTACCTCGTCCCGCCCGCGTAACTGATCGTCACGCGGTCCTGATCGCGCCCGACTCCGGAGACCAGAATCGCGTCGCTGAAAAGCCGATCGACCACGTAGTAGTTGCCGGCCACCCGGTAGTTGACCATTTGGGTTCCACTGCCGGCGTTGATGAGCAGCGCCGGGGCCTCGCTGGTCTTCATCCCGGCGGGCATCTGGATGTACACGTGGGAGCCGTCATCAAAGGCGCGAATTGGCTTCCACGGGACGTTTCCGCCGGCCACGGTGTATGCGAAGTTGAGTTGCTTCGGATCGACGTTCGCGACCTTGACCACGTTGTCGGAATCGCCCGGCGGATCGGCTGCTTCCTGCTTCGCCTGCGCCACCACCGAATCGGCGTCTTTCATCGCAGTCAGCAGTTCATTCGGGTAGTAGAACTCGACCTCCTGCATCGCGTGTCTTCCACGCGAGCGCAGAAGCAGGTGGTAGATGTGTTTGGTCGTGTAGATGGTCAGGTTGGTTGAGATTCCCGGAGCCTGCGGCTTCAAGGAAAGATGCGGCACCGGATTGCGCGGATCGCCCGATGCCGCGGGCGTGGACATCCAGCGCTCGGTATCGCCCATGGCAACGTCGGTAATTGTCTCGCCCGGCTGAAGCTGGATGTCGGTGGTGCGCAGCGGCTGACAATCGACGATCGGCTCGGGGTTCTCGCCGTATGGGTACAGGATCAGTTCGGGCGTCTTGTAGACTGGCCACTTGCCGTCCTGCTGATGCTCCTTGATCGCCGCCTGAACCTCGCTCGGCTGCTGCGCGAGAAGCTGCGCTCCCGTGGGCGCTGCGGGAGCGGCGTCGGCCTGAGACGGAGCTTCCGTAACCAGATTGAGCGGTGGCGGCGTGGGCGGCTTCTGAGCGGCGCACGCTCCAAACGTCAACGCCAGTGCCAGAGTGCCTGCCGATGCGATACGTCTCATGGTCGTTTCCCTCCCTTCCGTGGATGTCTATCCCTGCTGCTCGGTCCAACTGATCTGCGTCACGTAAAACCCGAGCGGGTTGCTCAGGATCGCTTGGTCGGAATTGGGCGGAACGATCTGAGTTTGGAGCACCGCTTCCCAATGCGTCGGCGCACCGATCTCGATGCCGTTCAGATCGTGCGGAATTTCCGTCCAGCGCACCTGGTAGCTCTGCGGCGAAAGCTGAAGGATCGAATCGATCTGGATCGAGACGGTTTGCCTCTCGGCAATCTTGAACGGGTTATGCGTGAAGCCGTCCGAGTGGTAGTACGCGTCGAGGAATCGGTCCGCCGCGCCGCGCGCGTGCGCGAGCAATGAATTGAGCATCTCGTGCTCGACCTGGGGATCGGTGCTCACCGAGCGGGCGCTGCGGATAAAGGCAGCGACTTCGTAGCGCTGCATCCGTGCCGTCACGTCGGGCACCGCCGATGGAGTCAGCGGCCGCGGAACGGTCAGCGAGTATCCGAGCTTATCGACTTCAACAACGTACGGAATGTAGCGGCTCCGAGTTGTTAGCCAGACGATGCCGCTCGCGAGAATCAAGGTGACAACCAGCAACCCGCCAGCGGCGATCTGCCAGTTGCGTTTGCCGAGAACGAGATCGGCGTATCGCTCGTCCCATTCCCGACGCGCTTCAACGTAGACGTTCCCTTCCCTACCAATCCCTCTTCGTGTGAATGCCGAGCTCACACGTCAAAGTGTGGCTCGCGGAGTTCTGTTGGTGTGCAAATTCCTTGCCGCAGCCGGAGCGGGGTCGCGGCGGAGAAACGGATGCGAAGGAATTAGTGGCGTACGGAACGTTCAGCAGAGGGATGAAGAGCACGATTTCGCGGTGCAAGTCAGATGATCAATCCTGTCGGATCGCGGTGTCCGAATAAGTGGATTTCAGAGCGCGAAATGTGTGTCAAAAAACGTGGTGCCGAGCTCGAAACAGTGTCCACTTAGTGCCCACTTCGGGATTTATCCACAGGGTACGACATGACGTTGAATCAAGGAAAACCCTTGAATTTATTACGTTGTATGGTGTGAGATGATCTCACAAAACATCAAGTGCAGAGCTTAGGATCCAGTGCCGCAAGGCGTGGGGGTTCAAGTCCCCCCTCTCGCATTCTTGAAATTTCCTTTTATTTATCAGGTATTTATGGCGACAGGGGAGAAGTGGCTCCGGTTGTCTGAACAGGTTTCCCCGATTTATAAGTGGACTGCGGGGTGGTTAAGCGAGGTGCAGAGTTGTCCACGGCGGCGGTCGGCGCTTGCGACGAACCGGCCGCCGCGGTGGGCAACTCGGGGCGCACCATTGAATGGATTTCATTTTATGCGGCCTCCTCCAGTTTTGACCCCAAGTCCAGATAGGCCTGTTGGGGCGTGGCGGCTCGGAGGCCTCGGCGCGCGCGGCTGCGCGGGCATCTGAGTGCTCGCTATGATCGCCGGAGTCGGTACGTAGTTCGGTGCCAAACGGCGCTCCGTTCCGTGCGCCGCGAGGTCTTCAACTTCACTACGATTCCGCACCGCCGCGCCGGGGTCGTCGAGGGCATTGCGCCAGCTCGGGCGCTCCAGCGCATTCGCAAATTCTGAGCAAAACAGTGGAAGCAGGGGACCCTCGAGCGCCATGCCGCACTATTGAAAGGCTGGCGAGATTTGGAACGGGTTAGCTGCCCAGGTAAACTGGGGCCGGTGTGACTATAGCGAGGCTTGGTCCTTAAAAAGGGAAAGCAGTTGGCTGATGTTAGGCTCTGAGGCCCATTGGTCAGGCGCGTTTCTAATCGACACGAGCGGATTGAATGAATTTGAACGGCACGCTGGCTTTCGGCGTATGGCTCGACATTCTGATTCTAGTTCTTGCGCTACCGCGAGGTGCCGTAGCTCAGCCGATTCCAGCATGGCTGCAATATGAACAGGCGCCCCTTGCCACGGCAGCGATTCCGGAATGTCCGAAGCACATCGGAAGCCGGCAGTTTCGTAGCAACATTGCGCAGGCGAATGACACGACGGTCGCAATCATTGCTACCGCCCGTCGAGATCCTGATGGATGCGAACAGGCAGCCGAGATGAGCATCACCAGCGCGGGGAAGACTCGGACAATACGATTGCCTTCGTCAATGAAGCAATTTGATCTCGTGGACTTCTCGAAGAACGCGTCGCAGCTTTTATTGGATGGCCGGATCATCAACAAATTCCCCAACGAAGCATTGGATTACATCAAGATCGCGAGGCTAGGAGTTAGCAGCGATCACATTGAATGGCGCGATGTCTGGGCGGTCTTCGGCTGGAAGGACTGCGACGCCACCGTCGAGCCGGAAGGCATCACGCCCGATGGCAGAATTGTAGCGCTGGCTCGCGCATCCATTTTCTTGCCCGCTCGTCGTCGTGACTGCATCTCGGCGCGCATCCGACCAGGCGATATGATGCCGGACCTTTCCGCTGGTGGCCTTTACGTCCTCGACTTGGAATCCACCAAGGCGGTGCGTGCGCCGGAAACACTGCGTATTGTACGGTATGGGAAAGTAATCAGGACGGCAGCGGCGACCTGTAAAGGGGACCCCGATATAGTGGGTCCGTGCTTCACGCTTCACGGCCGACTCTCGGCTGGAAATGGCACACCCGAGATCCGAATCTGGCGCGTCGGCACGAAACGCGTTCTGGGAATGTCGGAAGACAGTACTCTCCCCGAATCAATCGCGGGCAAGATCCATTTCGGGGCTGAGATGTTCGGCGATTTTCTCGTATGTCCGCTCACAACCCAAGAGCCCGGTGTCATGCAGACGGTGTGCGTCGAATCGGCCGCAAATGTAAGGGTCACATCGCCGTGAGCGACGCCTCCGAACCGCACTCGCATCGCTCGCCCAACATGCGTCCCTCGGGAGACCTTTGCGTAACTCGATCCCACGGGCAACTGGCGAGACTGGCGAGATTCCTCGCTGCGCTCGGAATGACAATTCGCACCTATTTGCTGTCGTTCCGAGCGCAGTCTGCCCCTTCGGCGTTGCTCAGGGCAAGCTCCGCGAGGAATCTCGCCTTGGGCACCTGCACCCCTATCGGCGAGTTACGCAAAGGTCTCCTTGGGGACAAACGGCCGGAATTCCAGGTAGATCAACGATGCTCGGCAGCGAAAGAAGCCGCAAAATTACTACTTCCTTCTCCTGTCGTCTCCGTAAGTGAGATTTTCAAGTCCCCCCTCTCGCATCGCGCCGGCGGAAATTGCTGTGATTGATTCGCGGGATCGTTGCCCGGCCGCGAGGCGGGCGCCCGTTCATCCGGTCAGCGTCTGAGCTTCGCACAGGGCGCGGAAGTGGCCGCCCGCGAGTGCGGATAGCGCACTCCAGTCGCCATGCTCGACAACCCTGCCGTCTTCGATCACGTAGATCAGATCCGCCCACCGAATCGTCGCCAGGCGATGCGCGATCGTCAGCACGGTCAGCTCGCCGCGGCGCGTTTCGATAGCGGTGCGGATGCGCGCCTCGTTGGCGGAGTCGAGGCTGTTGGTGGCCTCGTCAAGCACCAGCAAGCGCGGGCGGCGCAGCCACGCGCGCGCGATCGCAAGGCGCTGGCGCTCGCCCTGCGAGAGCGCGACGCCGCGGTCGCCGACGATCGCATCGAGCCCCGCAGGCATCGCGGCGACAAACTCGGCGGCGGCCGACGCTTCGAGCGCCGCGCGAAGTTCCGCGTCGGTCGCTTGAGGGCGCGCCCAGCGCAGGTTGTCTCCGATTGTGCCGTGAAACAGAAAGGTGTCGGAGGCCGCGTAACCGATTTGCCCGCGCCAGTGCGCCAGCGTCGCGGGCTCGAGCGTGTTGCCGTCGATCATGACGCGGCCGCGGTCGGGCACGACCAGCCCCATCGCAAGGTCGGCAATCGTGCTCTTGCCCGCGCCCGAGGGGCCTACGATTGCGACGATCGAGCCGGCCGGAATCACCAGCTCGAGCGCGCGCAGCACCGGGGATGCCGGGGTGTAGGCAAACTCGACGTGGTCGAATCTGATTTCGCGTTTCAGTTGCGGCGCCACCCGGTCCGCAGGCGGCGGTTCAGCCTCCGCGGCGAAGCGCGCTTCCATCGCAATCAGGTTCCGGAACGACGGCGCCGAATTGACTATCGAGTGCCAGCGCTGCAGCGCCGACAAAAAGCGCGGCATCACTCGCGCGAACAGCAGCAGCAAAATCAAGATCGCAGCGGCCGGAACCGCGAGCCTGCCGACCGCGACGTAGAGCACCGTGCCCAGGATGATCGCCGAGCCGAGTTCGAACCACGCCGAGGCGGCGGCCTGCCCGCGCTGGGCCGCGGTATTCGCGCCTTCGACCCTGCGCGTAAGCTCCGCGAACATCGCGTAGTTGCGGTCCTCGGCTCCGTAAGCCTTGGCGAGCTTGAGGTTGCCGAGATGCTCGGTCATCGCGGCGAACAGGGAATTCGTCGATGCGGAAATATCCTCGCCCGCCTGATGAATCTCCTGAGTGCGGCCCCGCAGCATCACGATCAGAGTGGCGCCGCAGGCTACCACCAGCGCGGTCATCGCGGGCGCCAGGCGCAGCGCTATCAACAGATACAGGGCGGTCAGGATCAGGTCGGCCGCGAGCAGCAGCAGCTCGAAGGCGGCCTGCCCCGCGCGCTCCAACTCAGAGGATAGCGCATGCGCGAAGTCCGAGCCGCGGCTGCGGCACAGGTAAAGCCAACTCGCGTGCGAAATCGCCCTATACAGCCGCAGCCGCAGGCTGGTCTCGAAGCGCTGCTCGACGATGAACATCGCGTCGCTTTGCACGCGGCCCAAAATCGTGCGCGTGCCGACCAGCATCACAAAGATCGCCAGCAGCATCGGGAGCGAAGGCGTTAGTCCGAAGACCGCGAACCCGCGTGTCACGACCCGCGCGAGGCGTCCCGCCTCGCCCTGATGCGCGAGGTTGAGGCCCGCGACCTCGAGTAGCGGAAACAGCATCAGGATTCCGATCCCCTCGGTGAGCGAGAACGCGAGCATCAACCCGAGCGCGGAAGCCGCGCGCCATCGCGCCTGGCCAATCAGCGCGCGGGCGAATTGACCGACGACACGGATCATCGGCGCACCGCGTCGTCCGCGCTTACGAGGCGCGCCCCCGGTATCAGGCGCGGCCCATGATGCGCTAGCAGGCGAAACGGGCGAATCGCCCAGTAGAGTGGATAGAGCGGACGCGGCAGTGCCAGAATCTCCCAGTCATCGATCGTAGGTTTGAAGCCGCGGACGAGGCAGTAGCGGATCCGGTTGGGCAGGCGCTCGATAGCGGCGAGCGGAACCATCCATTCGTTGAATAACTTTGGCCGGCCGCCGGTGTACGCGAACATCCGCGCGCGGATTTTTTTCGTGAGCGGCGCGAGGTGTGGATCCTCGGCCGCGGCGGCCAGAATCTCAGGCGCAATCCGCGCACCACCCGGATCGGCGGCCAGCGCGGCGCCTAGCAGCAGTATCCGCATGCATCCGAGTTCCGCCGCCTGCGCAGCGAGCGCCGTAAAGTCGAACTCCGCGCGCGCCGCGAGCGCGGCGACATCGCAGACTGAGCGCAGCGCCGGCCATCCGTGCTTGGTCGCGTGCGCGATGACAAACATCATGGCGTCAATCGGCGCCAGCGTAGCAACCGGGCAGCCCTCGACGGGCACGCGGACCGCGCGCTCCCACAGGCCATCTGCGTCGGGCGCGAACGGAAAATAAGACGGGACGAGCCGCCAATGAACGTCGATCAGCCGCGCTCCATCCTGGGAGGAGAATTCGTCCTCGGAGCTTTGGAAATAGCCGCCGTCCGGACGGTCACGCTCATAGCGCCGCGGGTAATAGCCGGATTCGGCGAGCAGGTCGGCCACCCGCGGAAGATCGCGTTCGTGGATCAATATGTCGAGATCGCTGAACTGCCGCAGCGCGAGATCTCCGTATGCCGAAATGGCCAGCGCCGGACCCTTGAGCGCGATCACCCCGATTCCCAGCGCCTCGAGCTCACCCGAGATCCGCGCCAGTTCGCGGGCCAGCCCGACATTGCGCAAAGCGTTGCCAAAAAAATCCGCGCGCATCGCCGCGGCGAATGATTGCGGCGCCGCATCCGCGTTGGCGCACAGGAATCGGTACACGATCGGCATCACGCCGTGCCAGTTCGCGATTCGGCGCACCTGATCCCAATCAAGCATCCCAGCGGCCAGCGCGCGAGCGCGCGCCGGCGAATCCGGCGCCGCGGGATTCGCGATACACGCGAGAATGAATTCCGCTTCGGAGGGCAATGATGCGCCGAGCGGTTTTGCGTCGGGCCGTTTCACTTGCGAATGAGAATACCCGCCTGACCGGCCGCCAAGAAGCCGCCGTCAATGCGTCGCCAGGTCGGTAAGAATCGCATCGCGAACCGAGGGCAGCGCGCCGAACTCGTCGGGCACCATCACCCGGCTAAACGGAACTTCCCTTGCGACCCGCTGCATCACTTGAAAATGGCGCGCGAGCATCGCCGAATCTGCGATATCGAGCGGGAACGAGGAACTCACCAGTTCGATCATCGCATCGCGCGGTTTCAGGCGCTCGATAAGCGGCGTCCGCAGCGGCAGACCGCGATAATTGCGCACGCGCGTCAACCGGTAGAGTGCGCTCAGTGGTATCGGCCGGCGCGGAAAGCTAGCGGCGCACTCGCGCGCCAGCATCCGGACCTTTGACGTGTAGCCGGCGACCGGGATTGCGCCGGAGGCATCCGCGTTGAGCGCATCGGCGGAATCGGTCCACAGCCGAAAGCCCGGGTAAGCGGGAATCGCGCGGATGCGAGCCCCGGCATCGAGGGCCAGGCAATCGTCGCCGAGCGCCCCGCAGCCGGCCAGCATGAAGCTCGCCGCGAGCGTCGATTTCCCGGCTCCCGCGGGACCCAGAAAAGCGATCGCCGTGGCGCCATCGACGATCACCGCGGTCGCATGAAGCGCCTCGCGCCCGCGCAGGTTGAGGACCATCGGGAGGACCTGGTCGAGGAGCAGATGGCGGATAGTGTTGAGCGAAGTGCGCGCGGCGCGGCGGATGCATGCGATCTCGCCCCCGTCGGCACTGATGCGGAAATCGGCCAGGCGAAAAAACCGGAGCAGGTAGCCATCGCGCAATCGCCCGCAACTCAGCCACGGGCGCCGGTCCTCCAGCGTGCGAGTCGAAACGATTTCGCGCGGACGGAGCAGGATCGGTGCTTTGGCCGCGAGTCGCACCCGAAGCTCCGGCGCATTTCGAGGATGGCTATTCGCAGCCCCGCAAAGTTCGGGAATTTTTACGTCGGACTTGAAACTCAGGCCGTAGGCTCGATACCTGAACACCTGCAAATGAAGTTTTCAGCGTCCGCTGGGCTGATGCTTTGAGATACCTGAAGAAGCCGCAACCAATCGGTCAAAGCGAAAAGGCGCAACGGGAAGACCCGCAATTTGTTATAGGCACGTCATCCTAAAATGGCGCAACGCCATCATATCGGCTACCGTTCCGGCGCCCCCCGCGGTCAGCTTCGCGATGGCGCCGTATTCGATCAGACGCGGGGAAACGTAGCGGCGCTTGGCGCCAGCCACTTGAGAGTCTTCTTTTGGTGTCTTCTCAGACGCTTTGGCCATCGTCCACTCCTTCGCCCATACGCTCCGAAGCTGCCGGTTCCTATGTATCAAACGGAGCCAACCTGGTCAAACCATCTTAGGCTAATGCAGGTGAACAATCGGTAGATTTTAATGCGATAGGAGGCTGGTGACTATCAGGAACCTGAGCACCTGCCAAGCGTCTCGGCGGGTCAGCAAAGCTCATGATCCGGTGTCTTTGGGCGCGGCAATACTGCCGTCTCCGCCATACGGGATCACGACCTCGGCCACGAAATTTGCGGCTGCGGCGGGGGCCGGAAAGAGTTCAGGATGGTGGGCGAGCAGCTCGCGCTCGATTTCGGCGACAGTGCGGCGGCCGTCAAATAGAGCGATTACCGTGCGCCGGGCCTCACCCCAAGGCGTGAGTGTTGGCACGAAATCCGGCCGGCTTTTGCGTAAATCGCCGGGCGTCAGCAGCATCCCGCGCAGCGTCGAATGCGCAGAGCGGAGCTTGATGCCTCCGGTGGGGCCGGCCACTTCGATTCGCCACGAGACGAGCGTCTGCGCGTGGGTAATGCTCATCGAGATCGCAACGCGATCGCCCGTGCTCACGCGCACTGGTTTATCGATTGGAAAAAATACGCGACGGCGGGTGATGGGATGTGCAGACAGCGGCGAGTTGGTCATTGTGACGCCAGGGGCCAGCTCGGCCGAAAAAAAACCGGCGAGCCCGTGAAGCGTGCTCGGAGTCGTAATCTTGATCGAAACCTCACCCTTGAAGGTCGGCGGCGCGTCGAGGGGATCGGCCGAGGCCAGGCGGGCGGGCCGTCCAAGGAAGCGCGCAGGGGCGAAGTCGAGAGGATAGCCGGTGTTTTTCGCGATCGTGCCGGCGAGGCCAAAATCGAACCCGGCGCGAGGCGTAGCCCAAAACTCGGTATTGCGAAACGCCTGCGGATAAGAAACCGGCGCAAGCCAAAAGTCGATCCGGCGCGGAATCGCTTTGCCGCCGCGCTTCAGCATTCGTGCGCCGCCGTCGCGGAAGAACTCGAACACGCCGGCCTCGAAGCCGAAGTTACCGATCTGATCGGCCAGCAGCACATCGGCCTTCTCCGGCAACTCGACCTGCGTCGAGTGTCCTCGGAGGTGGGTGATTCGATCGCCGAAACCGTTGGCGGCCGCGACTTGACGCGCGACGTCGATGATGCCGCCATCATCGATCGCGTAAACCCGCGCCGCGCCCGCCTGGCATGCAAACAGGCCGAGTATTCCACTGCCGCAGCCGAGATCGACGACCACGTCGCCGGGCTTGACAACTTTGCCGATCGCCTTGCGGAACAGCGCAAGCCGGGTCTGGTCGGACAGGTATTCACGGTGCTCGTCGAGAATCAGGGACATTGCGGCTCCCTCCGCTCAGCACTGAGAGTTTGTGAATTTTGTGACCATCGCCGCTTGGGTGTCATCTCGAGCGAGCGTTGCGCGAGTCGGGGGACCCCGAAAGTAAAGAAGCCGGGGGCTTTCGACACCGGCCGCAACGGCCGGAGCCTGCCCTGAGCAGCGCCGAAGGGCTCAAGATGACACAAATTTGCGCCGATCCCAAAAAATTCACAGACTCTGAGTGGATACATGCTAACGCGTGGCGGCCCCGGCCAGCGGCAGCGCGCGCCCGGTGGCGGCGGGTTTGGAAAACACCGAATTGAACCACAGTTCGATTGCGACTGCGGACCACAGCTCATCTAATTTGCTCTGGTATGCGAAATCTCGTGCGTGATACAGCCGCAGCGTTTCTTCATATTGCCGCTTCAGCCATTCACCATCGAACCATCCAAGCTTTACCGTCTCCATCGCGTCGAACAGCCGCGCGCCTCCGGCTTTTTCGAGGGTCAGGACGATGGAGCAACCGTAAGTGGACTTCGTGGTCCGGCCGCGCACTTCCTCGGGCAGGATCCCACGCATCGCGTTGCGGACGACAAAGCGTGTGAATTCGCCGCGTACGCGTTGCTCTTCGGGAATCGCCAATGCGAATTCGAAGATACGCCGATCGACGAACGGATGCCGTCCCTCGATGCCGCGCGCGGAAGTCCATCGTTCCATCATCTCGTATGGGTGGACCCGAGCTCCGAGGGTGAACGCGCGGTAAACGTCGTGCTGTGCGAACGAAGCAAACTGCGGCGCGGCTTCTTCAAACCGCACGCGCGCGCCAAGATCGATCCGTCTCGCGAATTCAGGCGTCAGCGGCGCGATCCGCAGCGCGACTCGGCGCCGGATGCCGCGTTCCAAGCGCCGTACGCGCGGCATCAGCGGCAGTACTCCGCACGCGAGCAGGATCGGCAGCGGGTTAACCGCCTCCGCATCGGTGCGAAACACAATCCATTCGCGGCGCAGCCGGCCAAGAACCTTACCGAACCGCAACCCGCGCAGCAGGTCGGCGTACTCGAAGCTGCTGCCGGTCAGCCATTCGTCGCCGCCAACACCGGTGAGTTGAACCCGGAAATCACCCCGCGCATTGAGCAGCGAATCGTAATCAGCCATGGCTTGGCTGGGGTAATCGGGCAGATTCTGGTAGTGGCGGGCCTGCGCCGCGAGCGTCGCGTAGTCCGCATCTTCGGCCGCCAGCTTGGTTGCTATGATCCCGGTCTTGCGCTCGACTGCCTCTATGTATTCGCTATCGTCCATGTCGATAGTCTTCGGAATCGCCACCGCCTCAAAGAGCGCCTTCGCATCGCCGCGCGCTATCATCGCGATCGCGGTGCAAACAATCGACGACGAATCGAGTCCGCCGCTCAAATCGGCCAGAATCCTGCCATGGGATCGGAGCCGGCATCGCACCGCTTCGGTAAAGATGGAAAGAAAGTGTTCGGCGTATTCGTCGTCGGACTGGTAGCGAATTTCGGCGGACGGATCAGGCTCATAATAGCGCCATCGGCGCACCCCGTCCGCCGAGACCGTCATCGCGTAGCGCGGAGGCAGGCGCAGGATCCCGCGAAACAGCGTTTCCTCGAGCGTGGCAGGGTATTGCACCGCAAGCTCGCCGATCATCCCTTCGTTAGGCTCACGCGGGACGCGCGGGTCGGCGAAGAGCTGATGCGGCTCGGAGGCGCAGATAAACAGGCGCGGCCCAAGAAAGTAGTAAAAAGTCTTCACCCCAAATGGATCGCGCGCGCAGAGCAGGCGGCGGCGCGTGCCATCCCAGATCACCAGCGCGAAATCGCCGAGAATCCGGCGCGGAAACTCCTCGCCCCAAGCCTGGTATGCGCGCAAGACGATTTCCGCGTCGGTGTCGTCGCGCGGCGGCCGACCCGCGGCCTCGAGCGCGGCGCGCAATGCGGCGCGATTATCGACCCGTCCGTCCATCGTAAGTACGATCGCGCCGGTCTCGTCAGCCAGCGGCTGAGTTTCATGCAGCGACTCGGGCGTGGCATGGAGCATCGCATGGCCGAGCGCAACGGCGCCGCTGGTATGGCGCCCGAAGCCGTCGCGTCCGCGATACGGCGCCGCGGCGAGCATCCGCTCGAGCACCGCGGCGTCGGCGGGGCGTCCGTCGCGATTATAGATTGCGGCGATTCCACTCATTAATCGATTCTGCTCGAGCACCTGCGAGGATGGCCACTCGTGTGGTCATCGCCGCGACGTGCGCCGCGCCCCGGAGGCGGGTTTTCGCAAGCCCGCGACCTTGCCCGAATCGTCGCTTTCGAGCAGGCCGCGGCGCGTGAGATCCGCCGCGAGGGCATCCAGATCGGCGCGGATCGTCGCCGGGTCGGCGTCGAATTCGCCCGCTACAGTCGCGGCAGTTTCCTCGACCGAGCCGTTCTCGGCGAGCAATTCCCACATCCGCGCGCCCGCGCCGTCGAGGCCGAAGAAGACCTCAGTCGCGGGATTGGTGATGACTATCTCATCTCCAACCCAGCGCCAGAGCACGTCGTCCGGCACCTTTATTGGCATCGTGATCCTTGTCGTCGCGACGTTTGTGGTCCGGCGCGGCGCATTCCTTCATTCATTCAATGAGCGTCGCCGCGCGGCGCACTCATGGTTGCGTAACGGTCCAGCTCGAAATCGCCGATGATCGGACGGCCTGCGCTTTCGAGCCACGCGTGCGCGCGGATGCCACCGGCGGCGTCCTTTTCAATCCCGAACCGAAGCTCGCCCGGATAGCCATACCGCCCGAGCATCGCCTCGGTTGCCAGCGCACGCACCAAGCAATTGCGCCCGCCGGGAACCAACCCGCTGGCTGCTCCCACCGCCCATGCGAGTCTCTGCGGCTCAGGCCGCTGCGAATCCGCGCCGACGCGCCGGAGCGTGCGGCGCTCAACAATACGGCGGACACGGGCATATGGGAACAGCCAGGTTGCGGCGCGCATCACCACAACCTCGGCCCATCCGCGCATCAGCAATCGGCGCTCGGAGTGCGGCAGATCCGCAAGCTTAGCCAGTCGGCCCATCGCTCACCCTGATCAACCCGTGGCTTTCAAGCTCGCACAGCAACACGTTGAGGTCGTGACTGCATTGCGCGGCATCAACGTCGTATGACTCCATCAGCGCGGCGCGAATCTCTTCGACGCGGCGCGGATTGGCGATCAACTCCCACACCGTGGCGCCGACTTCATCAAGTCCATAATAGGTTCCGCTCGAAAGGTTCAGGATCGCGGCCTGCCCGTCCAGATTGCAGGAAATCTGGTCGTCAGCCACCACGACAACCGCTTCCGGCGCAAGCATAGAGTGCCTGTTGATACCCATTTTCTCGAGTGACGCGAAGACCGGCGTCGTGCGGCCACTGCTCGGCCCGACGCGACAGGATGCAGTTTAGAGGCTCAAACAGAACATGACAAGCTACCAATGGCGATGATTGCAGATGGCGTGTGCGCTATCCGAGAGCTGCGCGGACCTCGCGATCGAAGCGATCAAGAAAGGCGTCGAGGCCGCGCGCGCCCACCAGCGGCGTGATGAGCAGTTCGCCGATTCCTAGCTCGGCGAACCGGTGCAGGTACTCGGCGAGCTGGCTGGGCGGTGCGAGGATACCCTCGACGTAGCCGCCGGTCTCGGTCCATTTTTCCGCGAATCCGACGTACACGCGATGCGACAGCGCGAAGCCTCTCAAGTCGCGGCCGATCCGTTCGGCTCCCTGTCGCAGCCATCGCAGACGCTCAGCGAGTTGCTCGGGCGTCATCCGCGTGCCGTGCCATCCGTCGCCCAGTTCCAGCGCGCGGCGGATTGCGCGGCGGCTGATTCCGCCAATCCAGATTGGGATATTTCCGGCGGCCGGACGCGGTCCGAAGCTCATGCCCGAGAGCGTCGAGAATTCGCCGGCGAACTCCGGCGTAGCGCTTGCCCAGCACGCGCGCATCACGCGAATCGCTTCGTCGGTGTATTCGCCGCGGCGCTCGAACGGCGCGCCCAGCGCGCGAAACTCCGGCTCGAGCCATCCACTGGCAAGGCCCGCGATCACGCGCCCTTCCGAAAGCAAATCCAGCGTCGCGAGTTCCTTGGCCAGATGAACCGCGCCACGATATGGAACCACGATTACACTGGTCCCGAGCCGGATCGTCGTGGTTATCGCCGCCGCGTAGGCGAGCGTGACGATCGGTTCGAGGATCTCGACGGCGTTGATCGCCGCGCCCGCCGATGGAGTCAGCAGATGATCGCTGACCCAAATCGAGGCATAGCCCTCGCGCTCGGCGCGCGCCGCGATCCGGGCGATATCGGCGCGTATATTTCCGTGTGCGGCGCCATCGGGGATGGCGATCTGAGGGAGATGAAGTCCCAGTTTCATTTTTTCTCCGCTCCTGCGGCCGGCGCGGCCGCGGCCGGTCTTGACGGCGGCCTCGCCTCCGATTGCGCGAGGCGCGCGGCCAAGTGAGGCTTTATCGTGAAGCGAAACCAACCGCGGCGTCTGCCGGTCAATCTCCCGTAATCCGCGATCGACCGCAAGCTGATGGACTATCGCGGCGATGGAAAGCCAAGCGGCGCGCGCGCCATCGAGCCGCCGGATTCCGTATGTCTTGAAATCAGCGCTCGCGCAAGCGATCAAATCTATATGGCGACATTCCTGATGACCCTGCGCGTAAGCGCCCGGCTCGCGATCGCGGTGGCGCTGTTGGCCGCCGCCGGATGCTGGCATAAATCGCCGCAAGCGGCCCAGGAGGCCGAGGTCCTGAAGCAATGCAACGCGGGCGAGATCAGTTGCATCAAGCCCGCCGAGTCGAAGACCATCATTAAGTGCCAGGCCGGCGACATGCCCTCCTGCCAGGCGCTCGCCGCCACCAAGTGCGACCGTGGCGACCAGCATGTCTGCCAATCGCTAGCGGTGATCTATAAACAACTCGAGCCTTTGTGTCGGGCGGGCAACCACGCCGCGTGCGCGGATCTGAAAGCGCCGTGGCCGGACGCGGGGTTCTGGCGGGTCGATACTCAGATCGCCGCCGCCGAGACCGCGTGCAAGTCCGGCGATGGGCAGTCCTGCCAGGCTCTCGGCACCTCGGTGCAGGCCCACGGCGAGCAGCTCATCTGGCTCCAAAGCTACGTTGATCGCACCGCGTCGCCAGCCGGCGCGCCGCCGAATCCATAGCCTGATGCTCGAGCAGATTGCTCGAACTCGGGCCACAGCCGCGGGCTAAGCGCCTTGGCGGAGCTTGTCGAACTCGAGCGCGACGCGTTCGTCCTCCGCGCTGAGCGCCGCGGAATCGATCTCGGCGAACGCCAGCACGTTCATGTCGGTGTAGGCCTTGCGCACCTTGGGTCCCCACAGCCCGATGTCCTTGATCGCGGGGACGATACGCGTGAACAGGCCCGCCCGGAATTGTTGCATCCCCTCGGAATTTTCCTCCCATTCGATGCATTCCTTGACCGGCAGGCCGAGCCGCTCGTAAACCTCGCGCGAGTTGAACCGGTCGCGCATCGTGTAACAGGCTTCGACCACGAACTCCTCGCGTTCGTCGCGCTCCTTCTGGGTCAGATGCGGATAATACTCGCGCAGCGCGAGCCGGCCGAAGGCGACATGCCGCGCCTCATCCTGCATCACGTAGGCGTTGACCGCGGCGGCGAGCGGATTTTTGGCCATGTCGCGGATTCCCGCGAACGCAGCGAGAGCGAGTCCTTCGATCAGAACCTGCATCCCGAGGTAGGTCATGTCCCAGCGCGAGTCGCGCAAAATTCCTTCGAGCAGCGACTTGAGCGGCGGGGTGATTGGATAAACGATGTCGAATTTCTCGTGCAGCAGGCGCGAATATACTTCAACGTGCCGCGCCTCATCGATCACCTGGGTGGCGGCGTAAAACTTGGCGTCGATATTGGGCACCTGCTGGACGATCTTGGCGGTGCAGATCAGCGCGCCCTGCTCGCCGTGCAGAAACTGCGACAGGCTATTGGCCTGGTCGTGGCGGCGCAGTTCGGCGCGCTCCCGCGGCGTCATCCGGTTCCACACCTCGGAGCCAAAGATCGAGAGCGCCTCATCGGGCAGCTCCTCGGGATTTTCCGGGTCCAGGTTCTGCGACCAGTCGATGCGGTTGGTCGCGTTCCATTGCAGGTTTTTGCCCTTCTCGTATAGGCGGCGCAGCGGCTCGCTGCCGTCCTCATACTCCCACTTGAAGGCGGAGTCGAAGTGGCTCGGGACGATCCACTCGAGTCCATCGAGCGGCAATTGATAGCGTTGCTGTGTACTCATTCTCAACTCCTTTGATAGTCAGTTGGTGGCAAGTGCCTGGTTTCTATCAGGTGCTGAACCTACGGCTTCAAGCACGTTGGCCCGAGCGATTCGGCCCAGATATTCCGCGCTCGGACGCACGATGCGACGCTGGGTCGCCCGATCGACCGCGATCAGGCCGAAAGTGGGCCGGTAGCCGAATATCCATTCGAAGTTATCGAGCATCGACCAGTAGTAGTATCCGCGCACCTCGATTCCATCGCGGATGCATCCCAAGACCCCTTCGAGCGCGGCCTGGACAAACGCGACCCGGCGCGAGTCGTCGGTCGCCGCGATCCCGCTCTCGGTCACGATAATCGGAATCCCCGGCGCCGCCGCGGCCGCGCGCCTGATCGCCGCCACCAGCGACTGTGGCCTGAATTCGTAGCCCATCAGCGTCAACTCCGCGCCTGGCGCGGGACCGAGCCGCCCGTTGGCGCCGAAGCGCTCTCGCGTGTAGGTCTGCACCCCGATAAAATCGTCCGCGCGCGCGGCTTCAAGAAACGGCCGCTCAGCCTCGAGCGCCACGTCGCGCAGCGCTTCGCCGCCCGGCTCGGCTACGATTTCTTCCATCGCGATAGTCATCCCGACCGGAAATTTGCCGCGGCCCGCGCGCAGCGCCTGCGCGCCCTGTCGATGCGCGCTCAAGATCACCTCGCGGCATATCGACCGGCAGCAGAAGGGAAACGCGGAAAAGTTCTCCGGCTCGACGCCCGCCGCGCGCGCCGCGGCGGCGCGCCATCGCGAACCCGCGATCTTCTCGTCGGGCGCGATAAGGCCGCTGGTCTGGAGCATCTGCACCGAGTTGAGTTCGTTGATCGTGCAGGCCGACGCGATGAGATCGCCCAACTCGCGCGCGACCCGCTCACAGTAACGCGCGAACAGATCGGCGGTGGGGGCCGCTTCCCATCCGCCCCGCGCCGCGATCCAGCGCGGACTGGTGAAGTGGTGCAGCGTCACCATCGGCGCGATGCGATGCTCGTGGCAGGCGGCCAGCACGCGGCGGTAATGCTCGAGCGCGGCGGCCGAGAACTCGCCGGGTGCGGGCTCGACGCGCGCCCATTCGATACTGAAGCGGTAGGAATTGAACCCGAGCTGGGCGAGCATCGCGATATCTTCGCGATAGCGATGATACTGATCGCAGGCGTCGCCCGAGGGCTCGGCGAACGGGGTCGGCGTGACGTGCTCGAGCAGCCAGCAATCGCTGTTGGAATTGCCGCCCTCGACCTGATGCGCCGCGGTGGCCGTGCCCCACGAAAACCCCTTCGGAAAATTCATCGCTGATAGCTCCCACACTTACCGATTCATCGCCGCGATTGCGCATCGCCGCGCCGCAAGCTTTTCCCCAAGCGCACGCCGGGTATCGATAACGCTGGCGAGCCGATGCGCGCGATACCGCTTTACCTCGGCCGCCGTGTAGGGTCTGAAATCCATCGGCAACTCGGCGCGGCTGAACGTCAACAGCATCCAGTTAAGCACTATCGCGGTCTCGCCGTCATCCAGCGGCGAATTGGCGACTCCGGGCACCTGCACCAGGTAGGCGCGACCCTCGGGAATCCGCGGGAAGCAACCCATCGAATGCGCCAGGCGCGGAACCGTGCCTGGAATCCCTTGCGCGCGCGAGGAATGGCATCCCCAGCAGTTGAGCGTGTACAGCGCCTGGGCGGATTGCGCGCGCGCCGGCGGCACGAGCGCCGGGATCGCGATGCTTGCGAGGCCGGCCGCCACCAGCAGCAGCAGCGCCGAAACCATCATCCAGACCGCCCGTCGCATCGCTAATGCGCCTTGATCGCGCGCGGCGCCGTCGCGCTCGCCCCGAGTGACTTTAAAATTCCCGCGCGCTCGGCACGCACCTGATCAAATGAGCGCCGCGCGGTGCGAATGCGCCTCACCTCGGCCGCGGTGTAGGGTTTGAAATCGGCGGGCACGGTCCGCGCATTGAAATGGGTAAGGACATGATTCAGTACCGCCGCGATCTCCGCGTCGCTGAGCTGCGTCCACGACTGCATCACGCCATCATAATCCACGCCGTTGGAGGATATCTCTCCGCTCAATCCAAACGATACGACCCGCACCAGGTACTCGCGCCCGTCCGGCGCGTGCAGGTAGCGACCGACCGTGTCCGCCAGCGCCGGAAACGCGAGCGCCACGCCCTGCCCTTTGCCCTGATGACAGACCGCGCAGTGGACGGAGTATATCGCCGCGCCCGAAGCGCGCCCTGCCCCCGATGCGTGCGCCGCGCCGGCTATCGCCAGGACAGCGAAGCACCCGCCCACAAGCGCGGCCAGCGACCGCGCAGTATGCGGCGCCGCGTTCATCGCGCCGGCGCGGAAGGCGGACCCGGATGCGGATGCGCGGCGTGCATGAATTCCTGGATCGACGCGACCCCGCGTTCCTTGGCCTCGAGCAGGCTTTCCAGATGCTCGCGCGAGTTGATCAGGCCCTTGGCGCGCACCACGCCGGCCCGGTCGATCAGCACCGCATACGGGAGCTTGGCGACGCGGTAGGTCATGCCGAGTTCCTGCGACAGCAGGTAGGGAAAATCACCGAGCTTGTGCGCCGCGACAAAGCGCTCGTGCTCGTCGCGCTCACCGTCGCTGGCGAGAACAATCCGCAATGACTTCTCCTCGGCCGCGCGCAGCGACTTCAGAATCGGGAGCATCTTCTTGCACACCGGGCAGGTCGGCGAAAGGAAAAACACCAGCGTGTCGAGTCCGCGCTCGCTCGGAGCGCCAATCGCGACGCGGCCGCCACGCAGATCGCTGAGTTCGAAGACCGGCGCGGCGGCGCCCTCCTTGGGTCCGGTGTCGATCGTCAGCGCTCCGAGCGGCGCGATCCGTTCGTGCAGCACGCCAATCTGGCGCAGCAGCGCGAGCTGTATTCCCGCCATCACGAGCAGCAGGATCCACAAGACTATCTGCGAGATGACAATCGCTTGCGGCATTTAGAGGGCCTGGAGCGCGCGCGTGCGCGGCGCGTTGGCGATCGCGTAGTTCGCGCTGGCGTAAAGGACTATCAGGGTGGCGGCGCCAAATGCGATCGTCACGTAGTCGATCGGCGCCAGGCCGCGCGCCACAGGTGCAAGCTCGAGCAGGAGCGCCGCGATTATCAGCGCGAGGTTGCGCGCCAGCAGCGATGCGCCGAGCTTCTGGCGCAGCATCGGCCCGAAGCATCCGCAATCGATATCGCGCCGTCCGCGCCCCAGGTTGATCGCGACCGCGCCGCTGAGCACTCCCAGCAGCACCACCAGTGCCCGCGCCGCCACCGGCCGCGTCGCGGGCAGGAGAATCCCGGCGGCGCACAGACTCTCGAAGATCGGAATCGCCCACGCGGCCGGCTTCTCTGACCATCGCGGCAGCAGGCGATAATTCGCCACCGCGCCCTCGAACGCTTCGAGATCGTAGAGCTTCATCGCCGCCGATCCGGCGAAGATCGCCGCGAGCGCGATCGCGATTAGATGCTGGATTGCGGGATCGAGCATGCCGGGCGAGTAATAACCCATAGCGCGAATCCTGATCAAACGGTCAGCGCGTCATGCGAGAAGCGGGAAGGAACAATCCACAGATTACACCGATTCCACCGATTTAAGATCCCACACAAAGATACGGGCGGCGCCGTTTTGCGGCGCCGCCCGTATAATCCGTGAAATCTGTGTAATCTGTGGATTGTTCTTCAATCAGCCGGTGGCCACCGGGTCCGCTTCGAGCCCTTGCAGGTTGCGGATACTGGACCGCTCGAGCATCCGCTTGAGCCACGCATCGACTTGCGCGTGATTGGCGATAGTGTCGATCCCCAGATGCGGCAGCACCAGCAGGCGCGGCGCGAACGCGATATCGGCGACCGAAAATTCGCCAGCCAGGAATTGCTGCCCCTGGAGCTGCTGATCGAGGTAGATAAGCACGCGCTCGACGCCCTGATGCAGCCGCTGGATCCGGCCCTGGTCGCGTTCGGCCTCGGGCTTGGCGACCTCGGAAATCAACTGGCCGACCTGCGGAGTAAAGGAAGTGTCAGCGAAGTCCTCGAAGGTGCGCGCCCGCGAGCGCATCGCGCTCGAGCCGACCGCGGGCAGCACGGGCGGCTCCGGATATTCGTCCTCGAGATACTCGTTGATGATCGTCGAGTCATAGATGGTGGTGTCGTCGTCCACCAGGACGGGCACGCGGCCAAAGGGGTTGAGCCGCAAAAAATCCTGCTTGCGATTCTCGCCGCCGGCAAGATCCACCGCGACCAGTTCGTAGCTGAGACTTTTCTCGGCCAGCACGATTCGCACCTTCTGGCCATAAGGGCAGGACAGGAAGTCGTAGAGTTTGATCATATCGGGCAAAGCCTCATTGCGCCGCAACCTGGATCTTCAAGCTCGCCTCAACCTCCGCGTCGAGCTTGATCGGAACCGTGAACTCGCCGAGCGCCTTGATCGGCTCGGGCAGGATGATCTTGCGGCGTTCGAGGTCGAAGCCGCGCGCGCGCAGCGCGCGCTCGATATCGATATTGGTGACCGAGCCGAACAACTTGCCTTCTTCGCCGGCACGCGCGGAGATCGCGAGCACGATCGCCTCGAGCTTCTCCTTGAGCGTCATCGAAAGGTCCTTGCGCCGCTCGCGCTTGAGCATCGCGATATTCTTCTGATGCTCGAAGGCGCGCAGGTTTCTGGGATTGGCCTCGACCGCCAGCGCACGCGGCAACAGGTAGTTGCGCGCGAAGCCGGCGCGCACCTTGACCACGTCGCCGGTGCGTCCCAGGCTGGGAACATCTTCGTTGAGAATTATCTGGACATGCATTGTCTATTCGCGCCTCAATCGCGCGCCCCTGTCTATAGGAAATCCCCGTAACTTCCCGCTTCCTGGCGTGGCGGCTTGAGGCGGCGGAAATCCACCCACAAGTCGAAGATTCCGGCCACGCAGACCACCGCCGCCACCACCGGCTGAACGATCGCGATGAAATAAATCACCCCGCGCACGATCACCGGCACCGACAGCGACTGAAAGTAGAAGCCCATGATCGCAAGGCCCTGGCAAAAATAGATCGCCGCGAAAACCAGGAAGCCGTTGAGCGCGATGTCGCTTACCGCGCGCATCGGCGCCAGCATCCCGAACCCGGTCGCGATCAGTCCCCAGATGAGCCATTCCGGGGCCGACCACTTGGCCAGATCGCCGAACAGCGGATACGCAAGGCTGCTCTTGCCGCCCCATCGCCAGTACAGGCGCAGGTTGAGCAGTATCGCGAACCCCGCCAGTATCGCGGCCAGCGCCGGCATGATCCGGACGATCACCCTGAGCAGCTCGGCTTTGGTGTCGGCCGCAATCGCGTTGGGCATCCCCATCGCGCGATACATCTCCTGCCCGCGCGCCATCCCGGCCGCAAGCTGCGCGTCGATCGCTTTGGCCACGGCGGCTGGCGTTCCGAACGCCACCAGCGCTGTAACCGCCGCCGCGGCGAGCATCGTGCCCGCGCCCGCTATCACGATCACTTCGAACGGGCGGCGCCGCTCGAGCATGAACGCCACCGCCGCGGTGGCGAGCCCAAGGCTCACCAGGTAAGCCCCTGCTCCCATTGGTCCGACCGGAACCGCGACCAGCGCAGCGGCAAGCACGATAGCGATCGCGGCGCGCAGATCGGCGTGGGTGCGTCCAACCGTATGGCGCAAGATCGGGAGCGGCGACAGCAGCGCCGCAAAGGTGCCGACCACCGGCACCAGTCCGCCCGCGATGAACAACGCAGCGGCCAGCGCGGAAGCCCGCGTCATCCCGAATAGTTCCCTGCGCGTCACGGCGAATCCGTCAGATTCCGAGGGTCGAGAACGGCAATAGCGCGAGCACCCGCGCACGCTTGATAGCAATCGCGAGCTGGCGCTGATGCTTGGCGCAGTTGCCCGAGGTGCGGCTGGGAACGATCTTGCCGCCCTCGGTGATAAAGCTGCCCAGCGTACGCACGTCCTTGTAATCGACCTTAAGCGTCTTGTCGGCGCAAAAACGGCACACCTTGCGCCGTCCACTACCCGGACGCCGACGCATCGCGCCGCCGCGCCCTTCGCCGCCGCGGTCTCCGTCGGGACGCGGGCCGCGCGGCCCGCGCGAACCCTCGTCATTGCGCGGCCGGTCGCCGCCTTGTTCCATTCTATCGTCTGCCATTGCAATTCCTTGATAACCGACAACTATTGCGCCACCGCCGTCAGGCTGGTCCTGACCGCGATGCTGTTTAAGCCGGTGCGCGGACCTCGATTCGGGCCGCCGTCACCTCGACAACTGCCGACCCTGGGATGCGCGCCGCATACGTCCCCGAGCCGGTCCGCCGCCTCGACTCCGCGCCCATCGCGCGACACCGCTCATCACGGGGGCGCCAGCCGAGGCCGCCCGAAGCTCAGTCACGCGGGTTAAACGCCCCTCGAGTTCAATTCGGTTCGCCACCGCCGTCGGGGTCGATCGCGGTCGGGTCGGCTTCGGCCATGATCTCCTCGGGCGCGTCTGGGGTGTCATCGCGCTGGCGCTCGCGTTCGGCCTGCTGCGCGGCAAAGGCCGCGGCGCGGGCTTCGGCGGCGGCGCGAGCCTCGGCGATACGCTGATTGCGCGTCTCGATCTCCTCGCGCACCTTGGCCGCGTCGGCGTTGGAATCGACCAGCACCGAAAGATAGCGCAGCACGGTGTCCGACAGCTTCAAGTTGCGCTCGACCTCGTTCATCACCGCGCCGTCGGAGAGATAATCGAGCCGGACGTAGTAGCCACGGCGCTCGCCCTTGATTTGGTAGGCAAGCTCGCGCGACCCCCACTCTTCGTTTTCGACGATTTCGCCGCCGCCTTGGGCGACGATCGCCGAGTAACGCTTGATGGATTCCTTGATTTGGGGTTCGCCCTGGTCGGGGCGAAGAATAAATATGGTTTCGTAGCGCCGCAACGCGCGTAGTCCTCCTTACGGTTTCTAGCCCCAAGTTTGGAGCAAGGAGCAAACGTCTAAACTATCATCGCAATGCAAGCCTAACAAGCCGGATTTCAGAAAATATCAGCCCTGCCCTTGAGATTACGCCGCGCTCTGTTATTGAGAGAGACGAACATAAGTTGACACCGGCCAAGATCCGGCGCAGTGCGATTCAAGCGTGACCCTTCAGGAGGACCACACAGTGGCAAAGGTAAAATCAAAAAAGGCTACCCGCAAGCCCAATCCGAAACCGGTCAAACTCAAGATGCGCGCAAAGCCCGCGCCCAAGCCGGCTCCCAAGCGCACGGCAGCGATCGTGAAACCCGCCGTCGCGCGCCCGGCCGCGCGGCCCGCCGCGCCATCGGAGCCGCGCATCCCCAGCTACGCCGAGCTACCGGTTCGCGCTGGAGCGCCGGAAGGCTCCGCATGGGGCGTGTTCGGCGATCGCGACGAGGTTGGAACAATCAACCTGCTGACCCCGGGGCGAGTGCGCGCCGCGGCCGGCTCGATCAAGACCGGCAAGGTCTTCGCACTGAACCTGCCGATCGATATTCCGAATCCTCCGCTGTTCACCCGGCAGGCGCATCGCCATACCGTAAAGGCCTTCCCGCCGCCGACCGAGTTCGTGCTCGACGACTACCTGGACAATTTTTATCCGCAGGCGTCCTCGCAGTGGGACGCGCTCGCCCACGTCAAGCATCCCGTGTTCGGGGCATACAACGGGATTCCCGACCATGAGATGACCGGACGCGGCGGCACGCGGCTCGGAATCGACAATCTGGCGCGGCGCGGAATCGCGGGGCGCGGAGTGCTGGCCGATATCGGGCGTTATTACGCGCGGGTCGGAAAATCGATCGAATACACCACGGCGCAGTCGATTCCGCTCGAGGACCTCGAGGCCACGCTCGCCGCGCAAAAGTCGGCGCTGCGCGCCGGCGACATCCTGCTCATCCGTATCGGATGGACCAGCTTCTACTTGGGCGCCAGCGACGCGGTCAAGGAGGATCTTGCGCGTGAGACGGTGGTGCCGGGAATCGAGGGCAGCCAGCGCGTCGCGCGATGGATTTGGGACCATCACCTGGCCGCGGTCGCGTCGGACTCGCCCGCGCTCGAGGCGCTGCCGAAATCCGGCGAACAGGAATTTATGCACTTTCACCTGCTGGCGTTCTTCGGGATGCCGATTGGCGAGATGTGGAATCTCGAGGATCTCGCCGAGGATTGCGCGCGCGACAAGGTGTACGAATTTTTCCTGACCTCGGCGCCGCTCAACGTACCCGGAGGGATTGGGTCGCCGCCCAACGCGCTCGCGATCAAGTGATCGCCCGGCAGGCCTGAAATGCGATCGCGGGCGAGGCGCTATCCTCGCCCGCGATCGATAATCAATAGCGGATTTCTCCTCGAACCCGAGCGCTAACGCTTGCGTCCAAGCATCAGTGCCCTGCCCTCGCCATCGCCTCGGTCGATAGAAACGCCTTATCGACCGCGCCCATATTGATATACCAGCATTCGCGCTCGGGCGTATCCGGGCCCGGCAGATAGCAGGTGGTCACCATGCCGGATTGGTCATCGACGCTCGACGCCGCCACATTGAACTCGCGCTGGTACGGATACACGGCGACCTTGGCGTCGGGAACCGGGCGATCGCGATAGGTGTACAGATAGATCTGCGTCTTCCACAGCTCACCCTTGCGGTCGTAGCTATCGACGTAGGGACTCAACCACGCTTCGCCATCGATATACACGATCGTCTTCGATTGCAGCACGCCGCTTATCCGCTCGGGACGCGGCGTGACCTCGACGACATACAGATGGCGCATCTCCCAGTCGTCGGCGCATGAGGTCGCGCCGCCGTCGGTCGGGCACGGATGCGCCGGCGAGTTGCGCGCGTGGACGCATCCGAGCATCTCGCGCTCGCCCAGGAACTTGTAGTTGTACTCCTGCGGCTTGGCGGCAAATCCGCCAACGTGATCGGGGTCGAACGTCGAAAGCCCCGGCGACGCGCTCAAGATCACCTCGTTTACGCGGCGGATGCGCCGGCTCTGCGCAAGATAGGCCCACGCGTCGTCGCCGCGGTCGGGATCCCAGTAGCGATAGCGCATCCCGCCGCTGCCGCGATCCTCGGCGGGCGCGATCGTCGGATAGGCGGCGACGCGCCACCAGATGCCGGTGGTTTTGAAGTCGGGATCGGCGGGCAGCGGCTCGACCTCGGTGCGGCCAATATCGAAGTATCCCGCCAAATGGCCCGCCTCAGTGAAGTTGATCACATTTTGCGGCGCGCCGGGCGCGAAGCGCACGACCTGGCACTCGAAGTAGCGCAGATCGAAATCGTCGGTCGCGATCGGCTTGAAGCTCGAGTTCCACATAATCTTGGTCGCGAGGTCCGGGTCGTTCGGATCGAGCAGCGGAAACGGCTGACCCGCCACGTAACCCACCACGGTGCGATGGTCCCGCGACAGGCGCACCTGCGGCGAGTACTTCTCGGTCGCGACCCGGTACGGAGGCGGCCAGTCGATTCGCCCGGGCGCGACGACGTGCAGCTCCATCCCCCTGGTAACTGCGACGTAGGTGCCGGGGCTCACGAGCGGCTGGACCCTGGCGGCGTTTGCCTGGGTGATCGTCTGGCCGGGTTTGACTTCGGCGGCGCCCGCCCGGAGCGGAGCAATCACCGCGGCGGCCAGCACCGCCATGCCCGCCGCGAACCATTGATTTCGCATCGGCACGATCCTACCCGCGGAGCGCGTCATCCGCGCGGCGCGCGGCGGAAAACCTGAAGCATTACTTTAATTCCACGAGAACCTGGCGCACGCGCGTCTGGCCCGCGTTGCGGTACCCGCGTCCCGCCTCGCGCGGATACCAGCGCACGCTCCCGGCGGGCAACTATTCGCGCCGCGCGCTTTCGCGCCCGCCGGCCGCGCGTTCGAGGATTTCGAGCTCGCCGCCCTCGGCGCTATATGCGACCGCGTCATGCGAATAGCGCCGGATCGCGGCTTGCGCGCCCGGCGCGAGCGTAATCTCGCTCACGCGCACGCGGTCGTTGTCGAGAATCATGATCGCTCCAGGCTCCGGCTCGCGACCGGCCAGCGCCTCGCATCCAACGAACCCCAACCGCTCGGCGCCACGCTTGGCGGGCCGCTTGAGCTCGATCAGCGCCTCGTAAAAGCGCGTCGCGCCGACGTTGTGCGCGCTTTCAATTCCCCCCGCCGGAACGAAATAGACCGCGCGCGAGTGCAGCGGAAAGCCGCGCGGTTTTCCGCCCGCCGGATTCTCGCCCTGCCGCAGCGCGCCGACCGACGCGCTCGACAGGATGAACAGCACGTAGTCGAGCGTATGGTGATGCAGTCCGCAGACTTCGCCAGGAGCCAGGTCCATCTCCCACACGCGCACGTCGTCATTCTCGAACAAGGTGCGGGTTGCGACCGGTCCCAAGGTTTCGGTTTGTGCCGCTTCCATGCTTAACGCTCCTCTTCGTAGCATCCGCGATTTTCGCCGCAGGAGTCCGCGTCCGCCGGCTCGCCGTCGGGGCCGAACGGGCGCTGGGTTAAGAGGCAGGTGTAGCACGCGGTGGTGCTGTCGGGATCGAACCTCCGCTCACCGTCGGGCGTGCGATAGTAGGCGGTCTTGGTGCGGAGCAATCCGCAGAATTTTCGGGTCGCCATCGTGCTCAACCCTCCGCGGCGCCGCCGGCGGCCAGAATCGCGCGGCGCACAATCGCTTTCGCGATCGCGACTTTGTAGGCGTTGTCGGACATCGGTTGCGCCTGGGCCAGCGCCGCGTCGGCGGCGGCGCGCGCGTGCGCTTCATCGAGCGGAGCGCCGATAATAGCTTTCTCCGCCGCGGGCGCGCGCCACGGAATCGGTGCGACGGCGCCCATCACGACTCTGGCGTCGCGAATCGTTTTGCGATCGGCCGACGGCACGATCACGACCGCAACGCTCACCAGCGGCCAATCGAAGCTCTGCTTCTCGCGCACTTCAAGATAGACGCCGCGGGCGCCGGGCGCGGGCGCGGGAACAATCACTTCAGTGATTATCTCGCCGGCGCCCAAATCGTTTTCGCGCTTCGGATCGACCTCGGGCAGCGTGAAGAATTTCTCGAGTGCAACGGTCCGCTCGCCCTCGGGTCCCATCATTCGCGCGCTCGCACCATACGCGATCAACGCGGGCGCTAGGTTCGAGGGATGCACGATATACGACGGGCCGCCGCCGAGGATCGCGTGGTATCGATTCAGCCCGCCGATCGAGTAGCACTTTTCGCCGCCCTTCTTGAGGCAGTTGACGAGCGGATTGCGGAAGTACCAGCATCGCGGCCGCTGCAGCAGGTTTCCGCCGACCGTCCCGAGGTTGCGAATCTGTGGCGTCGCCGCCTCGCCCGCCGCGTCCGAGATCGCGGTGAAGCGCGCCTGCACGTCGCGATTGGCGGCCACTTCGTGCAGCTTCGCGAGCGCGCCCAGCCGCAGCTCGCCGCCGGGCTTGAGCTCGATCCCGTCGAGCCCGCTTAGTCCCTTCAGGTTGACCAGCATGGCGGGCGTGGCGATGCCCTGCTTCATCAGATCGAGGACATCCACGCCGCCCGCGATCGCACTGTGATTCGGCTTTGCGACGAGCGCACTGGCGTGCGCAAGATCGGCCGGCGTGACAATCGTAAACTTGTTCATCACGGATGCCCCAGCGCGGCCAGAATCCTGTCCGGCGTCAGCGGAAGCTCGCGCAGCGGAGCGCCGACCGCGTCGCTGACGGCACACGCCACCGCGGCGGCGCTCGCGACGTGGGCGACTTCGCCGATTCCGAGCACGCCGGTGTTGGTGCCGCCGTTGAGCACCTCGACGAACATCACGTCGATTTGCGGCACGTCGAGCGGGCCAACCAGCTTGTAATCGTCCATCGTCGGATTGACCATCAGCCCCAGTTGCGGGTCCATCCGCCGCGTCTCGAACAACGCGTATCCGATTCCCATCAGGACGCCGCCGTTGATCTGGCTGCGCGAGGTCAGCGGATCGAGCATCGTGCCCGCGTCATGCACCGCGACCACGCGGAGCACGCGCACGACTCCGGTTTCGGTATCGACCTCGACTTCGGCGAACTGGCATCCGGCCTGATCGGGTCGATAGGCGGCGTAGTTGGGAATCCTTTCGCCGCCGGCCGAGATCGAATCTCCGGGAATACGGCGGCATACGTCCTTGAACGCGGCCTTGCGCGAGGGATCGAAGCGCACGCGAATCACCGCGTCGCGCGCCTCGAGATCCGCCGGTTCCGCGCCGAGCATCGGCGCCGCAATCTTGAACAACTTGTCCTTCAGATGCGCCGCCGCCTGGCGAACCGCGGGCGTGTTCGACGGCGAACTCATGCTGCCGCCCGAGGGCAGCGAGAACGGATAGCGTGTATCACCGATTTCTGACGAGACCATCGCGATCGGCAGTCCCAGCTCTTCGGCCGCGACGATTGCGAGCGCGGTGCGGGTTCCCGTGCCGATATCCTGCGTGCCGCAGCGAATCTCGACGCGGCCGTCGCGATGCGCGATCGCCAGCGCCTCGGGGCCCGAAAAGCCAAGCGCGTGCCACGCGGCGCACGCGACGCCGATTCCGCGGCGCATCGGGCCGGTGGATATTTTCGCCGCACTCTTTTCGCTCCATCCGAACGAGCGTGCGCCGAGTTCGAGTTCGATCGCGCGAATCGGGTTGTCATTGTTGAGGCGGCGGAACTCGAGGCGATCCATCCCGATCTTGCGCGCCATCTCGTCCATCGCCATTTCCAGTCCGAACATGCCCTGCGGCCATCCGGGCGCGCGCATCGGCGACGACGGTCCGGCGTTGGTGTAGATGTTGCGCTCCTCGGTCCGGACGTTGGGACACGGATAGACCATCTTGAAGGGTCCCGAGCTGCCCGCGCCTCCGCCGATTCCGCCACTGCCGCGCTGCACCAGATCGATTGCAACCAGTTTGCCGGCGGAATCGGAGCCGAAACGCACTTTCTGTTCGGAGTTCGGGCGATTCCCGGTCGCCAGATGCTCGTCGCCGCGCGGCAGCATCACCTTGACCGGCGCGCCCGACTCTTTGGCGAGCCGGGCCGCGATCGCGATCTCGGGACTCGCGCCAAATTTCGAGCCGAAACCGCCGCCCAGATACTCGCTGATCACGCGGACCTTGTCGGGTGGCAGGTTGAACAGCACCGCAAGATCGTCGCGCACCGTGAAGACCCCCTGCGTCGAGCACCACACCGTCAGCGCGCCGCCGTCGAAGTGCGCGAGCGCGCCGTGAGTCTCGAGCGAGACATGAGTCTGCACGGGAGTCGAGTAAGTCGCCTCGATTCGATGCGCCGCCCCTGCGAGCGCATGCTCGACATCGCCGCGGTTCGAGGCGCTGGGCTTGCCGACGTTCGAGCCGCTAAAGACACTCGGCGCGCCGGCGGCTGCGGCGGATTCCATATCGACTACGAACGGAAGCGGTTCGTAATCCACCTTGATGAGTCCGAGCGCGTCGGCGGCGATATCCGAACTCACCGCGGCTACGGCGGCGACCTCTTGCCCGGCGAAGCGAATCTCGCCGTCGGTGACCTTAAGCGCCGCGCGCACTCCGGCGAGCCGCCGCGCCGCCGACAGATCGACGCCGCGCACGCGTGCTCGCGGATAAGGACTGCGCAAAATCGCGCCGTAGAGCATCCCGGGCAGGGCGATATCGTAGGTGTAATGCGCAGCGCCGGTAGCCTTGGCGGGGCCATCGACGCGCGGAGTCTCCTGGCCGACGATCGCGAAATTGTGGCCAAGCTGCCACGGCACCGGCTCGTCGTCGGGCAGCACGACGGTGATCTCGCGCGGAGCTTCAGGAATTCCGAGATTCAAAGTGACCCGGCGCGACATCACGTATTCCCCTTGGCGGCGGCGCGCGCGACCCTGAGTGCGGCGGCGAACACATGAGGATAGGTTCCGCAGCGGCAGATATTGCCCGCGACCGAATGGCGGATCGCGTCGAGATCGGCCGCCGGGTTTTGCTTAAGCGCCGCCGCGAGCGACATCACCATCCCGGGCGTGCAGAATCCGCACTGCATCGCGTCGGTATCCACGAACGCTTCCTGCAGCGGATGCATCCGGCCGGGCTCTCCGAGTCCTTCGATCGTCGTGATTTCATGCCCACGCGCATCGACCGCCAGAATCATGCACGCTGTCACCGGCGCTCCGTCGAGATGAACGGTACACGCGCCGCACGCCCCGCGATCGCAGACCAGCTTGGCGCCCGTCATCCCGAGATCCTCGCGCAGCGCGCGCAGCAGCGTCACGCGCGGCTCGACGGCCAGATGGCGGCTGACGCCGTTAATCTTCAGGTCGATTGCGACTGGGCCGGGACCAAGTTGCTCGGCAACGCCTTCGGGGAGCGCCGGCTCCGCCGCCTGCGCGCGATCGAGATGACCTAACGTGGCGGCGGCTACCGCGCCGGCACTGGTCAGCGCGGCGCCCTTTAGAAACGAACGGCGGGAGAGTGCACGCTTGCCGGGATCCTTGCCTTTGCGGGATTTCATGCTCAAGCCTCGCGCCGCGGCGCGGCGCCCGACGACGCCGCCATCGCGACGGCAGCGAACATCGCGAGACCCGCCAGGATTCCGAACCCGGCGATCTTGAGAAAGTAAACGCCCGCGATCAGAACCTTGTCAACAATCGTGTTCATCGCGTAGGTGTCGAAACCGCCCGCCCCCGTCCATCCAAGACGCCCGAGCGCCGCCGAGACTCGGGCGAGCGGAATCAGGATGAGCGCGCCCGCGATGATCGAAATCGCGGCCGCGCGCCCGCGCACCGCCGCGTCCTCGATCAGGCGGACGCCGAATCGAATCGCGAGCAGCATCCCGAGCGCCGACGCTGCGCCGATCATCAGCGCGTATTCGTGCTCGTTCCACCATCGCCCAACCGGCGGATCGAGATACCGCACGATCAGATGGGCGCCGCTGCCGTAACTGAGCGTCGCGATGACCCCCACGGCAACCACGGCGACGGTGAGCCATCGCAGCCAGCGCCGATAGGCGGGTACACCGGGCTTCATCCTGACACCATTGGCGCCATGACGCGGGTCAGACCCAGCGACAGATAGACGATCAGCAACACGATCGCGCCCTGCGCCAATCCGACCTTGCGAAAGCGCGCCAGCAACGGCGCCAGCTCGGGCGCCGGTCCATTTTCCGAGACGCGCCAGATTCGCGCGCCGAGATTTACGTACTGGTAAATCGCCAGCCCGATCACAATCACGACCAGCACCAGCTTGATCGCGAGCAGCACGCTTATGACGCCCAGATAAAGCACGTTCAGCATCCCGGTCGCGATAAGTATCACGAGCGCACTCAGCACGATCGCGCCCAGGCGGCGGATCACGCGGCGCACGACCTTGACCCGATCCGGCGGTTCGAGCTCGCCGGTCAGAATCGGCGTGAGCGCAAAGGTGCTGAATATCGAGCCGCCGAGCGCCACGATCACCGCGGTCACATGGACGAACAACACCAGCATTCGTATCGTCAGCATCACAGGCGTTTTAGCGCCCGGCGCCACGCGCGGGCAAGCCGCACGCTACAGATTGCGGCGGTAGGTTACGAAATTCGCTGAGATGTGCGCGCCGAGGCTCTCGGCCGTGCGGCGCGAGGCCCAGTTGTCGTCGAGCACCAGAGTGTATCCGGCGTAGCGCATACGCTGCTCGGCCATGCGGAGGTACGACTGCGAAGCCATCGCGGCCGCGATTCCGCGTCCGCGCGCGCTTTCCTTGACGCCGATATTGACCAGCGCGCCTCGAGTGCCGCCGCCGCGATGCGGCTCGAGGCGGACGCCGCGCCTGACCTGCGCGAGCATCGGACTCAAGTCCGGCACCGAGAACACCGCGCCGACCGGCTCATCGCCGATCACCGCCAGAATCGACAGGTCCGCGACCGGAGTCTCCCACAGCGACATCAGCATCGGGCGCACTTCCTCTTTGGTGACCGGATTCCATCCCCAATGGCGGGTGAACGCGGCGTTGGTGACATCGGTCCACGCGTCGATCGCGGCCAGGAATCCATACTCGCGCCAGCTTTTGATCGCGACGCCGGCCGCGGCGGCCGCCGCGACCGAGCGGCGGTAGCGTTCGAGCAACTCGGGCGTCAGCTCGGCGGTATAGTCAGTTTGTCCTTTTTCAGTCGCGAAGCCCGCGCGCTTGAAGCATCGATGGTAGTACGGCGGATTGCCGCGCAGCAGAAACGAGGGTAGCCGCCCGTAGCCATCGACGGCGTAGGGATAATCCAGAAACGCGGCGAACCCGCTGCGCACCGCGCTCATCCCGCGCGCGCCGAGCGACTCCGCCGCGGCCTCGAGCATCGCGACCGCGGCGTCCTCTTCGCCTTCGTAGGCCTCGAAGTGGATGAGCTGGCCAAGCTGCTCGTCCCAGTGCTCGATATAGCGGCGATTGACGACCGCGCTGACGCGGGCGACCATCCGCCCGCGGCGCCGCGCGCAAAACGGCTCGAGCTCGAGGTACGCCGCGAAGCGTGTGCGGCCATTGAGCATGTCGATCTCGCTCTGGATATCGGGCGGCCACCAGGCCTCGCGCCCCGCGTAAACATGATACGGCAGCCGCGCGAATTCCTCGAATCCATCGCGTGTAGCCACGCGCTCGATCGTGATGCTGTTGCGGTTCATGAAACCCGCGCGGCGCGCCCGCGCCGCGCGGCGCTCAGCTTAGCATCGCCGGTCCCGAAACGAGTATCCGGGGCGCGCCGTCTCGACGCTGGTCGCGCGACGATCGCGTCGGCGAGCCATCGCGCGAGCATCGCGTTTAACGCGGCGGCCGGCTCGCCTGCGGAGCCGCGGCTGGCGGATGACACAGCGGCGGCCGCACAGATTTGGGCAAAGCTGGCGCCGCGCTTGAGCTTCGCGATCGCGCGCGCTTCGGGCGGGGCCAGCTCTCGAGAAAAGACCCTTGCGCCTCGCCGCCACACCAGAATCCTGCCGTGACCCGCCTCAGGCGCTTTCCATTTGCGCGTCGTCTGAAAGCGGCGCAGCGCCGGCCCGACCCGCCAATCGGTATCGAGCACCCCCAGCGCCGCGACCGCGCGCATCCGCAACGCGGGCCATCGCGCAGACGGTGTCGCGCGCATCGCGGCGGCGTCGAGCGCGGGCGTGTCGCGGGCGCAGAACACCTCGACGGTCGCACGTTCGAGCGCGGCCAGATCCGCCGCAAACGGATAGCGCACGCCCAGTGGATCACCGCGCAGATATTCCGCCAAATGGCACCCAGCCCAGAATACCGAAGGCTCGCTCGGTGGGTAGTCAATCAGATAGCCAGTGATAAGATTGTGAAAATTCGCCTCGCCGAGCGCCGCCGCGGTCGCCGGATAATCATGCCGCAGCACATCGAGAAGCCGGTAGAAATACATATTCGCGTAAATGTCAACGCGCTCGACCGCCGAGAGCCGGTCGTCGCCGCCGATCACGGCGCCGAGTCCGCCGCGCGGCAGCCCGCGCTCGGCCGCGAGCCCCTCGGCCGCGCCGCCCGGCGCGGTGATGAGGCGGTAGAGAAGCTCCTGGATACGCTTAAGCTCTGGCGGCATCGACGTCAGCCGGTTCCGCGGCGGCGGCCTGATAGATGCGGCGGGCGCGGTCGGCGGCCTTCGCCAACACCGCGAACTCGGGGATGTTGTCGTCCCATTCGACGAGCGTCGAGACCGCGCCGAAGCGGCGCACCGCGCGCTCGTAAAGAGTCCATACCTCATCGCGCACGGGATGGTCGTGAGTATCGAGCAGGTAGGCGCCGTGATCGCTGTGGCCGGCCAGATGGTACTGCACGACGCGCTCAGGAGGTATAGCGTCTATATACCGTTCGGCGCTGAACTTATGATTGAAGGCGCTGACGTAGATATTGTTGATATCGAGCAAAATACCGCAATCGGCTTCCTCGGCCACCGCGGTAATGAAATCCCACTCGGTCATCACCGAGTCGCGAAAGGTCAGGTAACTCGAAACGTTCTCGACCAGAATATGGCGTTCGAGCGCGTCCTGAACTCGGCGGATTCGCGCCGCCACATGCCGGACGACATCGCCGTTGTACGGCAGCGGCAGCAGGTCATGCAGATTGCGCCCGCCCACTGCGGTCCAGCACAGATGATCGGAAATCCACGCGGGTTCGGCCCGGCGCGCAAGCTTGCGCAGCTCGCGCAGGTACTTCCTATTCAACGCGTCGGTCGATCCGATCGAAAGCGACACGCCATGCATCGCGATCGGATAACGCTCGCGGACCGCGTCGAGCACTTCGAGCGGACGCCCGCCCGGGACCAGGTAGTTTTCCGAGATGACCTCGAACCAGTCCATCGCGGGGCGGTTTTCAATGACCTCGGCGTAGTGCTGGCGGCGCAGACCGACACCGAATCCAAGAAACGGAAACGCGGATCGTTTCATCGCCATCGGCAATACGCATGCTGCGGAGCGCCGGCTTTCAGCCGATCGCTCCGCGCCCAAGATCACCCGACCGACTAGCTCTTCGCGGCGTGGCCGCCTTTGGCCTTACAGGCTTTGGCCGATGGCGTCACGATGTAGCCCTTGCCCTTGCACGAATTCTGTCCCATGCAGTCGTTCGAGGCGCCCTTGCACGCGCTTTGGCCCTTGCAGGAGTTGCCGCCGACGCACTTGACCTGGGCGGCGGCACTGGTGGATGGAGCTTTGTCAGCCGCCATCGCGGCGCCGGTGAAGATGAGCGCCACGGCGGTGGCAAGAAAAGCTCCGCTGAGTTTCGATTTCCGCATGACTGGTTCTCCTATGTTGTGTTCACCGGCGGCGATGAGCACGCGCCGCGTACTGCCGCGCCGAATCATCTTACGCATTGAGCACCGCCCGCGCCAAGGCGTCCGCGCGGCGCAACGGCGCACCGATGCGATTCGCGCGGGATTTTCGATGCGCAGGGTGCTACCCTCGCGCTTGCCGACCATGTCCACGCACGCCGCCAGCATCGCCGCGGCCGTCGCCCTGCGCGGGGAGCGATGACCGCGCGCGACAATCGCCACTCGCGTCCCGCGGCGGCGGGCAGCCGCACGGCGATGTTCTCGATCGCCGCCGGGATCGCGCTGATGTTCCTGGTGGGTCCGCTGGTCAAGCTGGTGGCCACCAGCAATCCGGCGGGACTCGCGAATGCGTTCGTCGATCGCGAAGTGATGAGCGCGATCGGAATGAGCGTGCTCGCCGCGACGTGGGCCACCGCTATCGGCGCGGTACTGGGTCTGCCGCTGGGCTTCGTGCTCGCGCGCCACGAGTTCGCGGGCAAATCGATAATCGAGGGGCTGATCGATCTGCCGATCGTGATCCCGCATCCGATCGCGGGAATCGCGCTGCTGTTCGTGTTCGGACGCGGCTTTTTCGTCGGGCACGCGTTCTCGAGGGTGGGAATACATTTCGCGGGCGCGACCGCGGGGATCGTCATCGCGATGCTGTTCGTGTCGGCTCCGTTCCTGATCAACGCCGCGCGCGACGGCTTTCGCGCGGTGGACCCCCGCCTGGAAGGCGCCGCGCGCACGCTCGGACGCGGTCCGTGGAGCGTGTTCGCGAGCGTCACGATGCCGCTCGCGCGCCCGGCCCTGATCTCCGGCGCGGTGATGATGTGGGCGCGGGCGCTCAGCGAATTCGGCGCGGTGGTGGTGCTGGCTTACTATCCGATGACCGCACCGGTGCTGATCTACGATCGCTTCGAGGGCTACGGACTAAAAGCCGCGCAGCCGGTCGCGGCGGTGGTGGTAATCGTGGCGCTCGCGATCTTCGCGATCCTGCGATGGCTGAGCCGCCGCGAGCAACTGGCGTGATTCGCCTCGCCCATCTCCGCGGCGGGCGAGCAGACGAATCGCCACAGAATCCCTGCGGACTCTTTGAAAGCGACAACCAACGGGCTACGATAAAAAGGCTATGGCGCTAAAGGGCACTTACGAGACCATCAAGCAGGCAATTCAGGACGTGATCGCTCCTCAGCTTCAAGAGTTGAAAGGCGAGATCTCGGGTGTGCGCGGAGAGATTGCCGGTCTGCGCGGAGAGATTACGGGGCTGCGCGGAGAGATGCGCCAGATCGAAAAGCGCATGGAAGAAGGCTTCATCGCGCTGCGCGGCGAGATTGGCTACACCAACAAGCGTATCGACGAGGCGCTTGACATCCGGGAGCGGCTTGCGGCTCTCGAAGCCGCCAGACCAAGGTAGCGCGCTCCAATCAAAATCGAGCGTAGTTCGCGGCAGGTCGCTGCCAAGATCTCGACGGACGCCACGTCAGCGGCGGGCGGCGGAGAGCATGTCGGCGCGTTCGGCGGCGTCGAACAGATGCAATTGATGGGGACTGTTGCCGGCCGGAATTTCGACCGGATATTTTCCGGTGAAGCACGCGTCGCAGTAGCCTTCGCGATTTCCATTGCCGACGAATGAGTACAGACCCTCCCAGCTAAGGTAGCCCAGCGAGTCGGCGCCGACGTAGCGGCGAACCTCCTCGACCGAATGCGACGACGCGAGCAACTCTTCACGGGTCGGCGTGTCGATTCCGTAAAAGCACGAGTCGGTCGTCGGCGGCGCGGCGATTCGCATATGCACCTCGCGCGCGCCCGCCTGCCGCAGCATCGGGATTACCTTGCGCAGCGTGGTTCCGCGCACCAGCGAATCCTCGATCAGCACGATCCGCCTGCCGCGCAGCAACTCGGCGACCGGGTTGAACTTTATCTTGACGCCGAAATGGCGGATCGACTGGCGCGGCTCGATAAACGTGCGCCCCACGTAATGGCTCCGGACCAGCGCCATCTCGAACGGAATTCCGGATTCCTCGGCGTACCCAAGCGCGGCGGCGTTGCCGGAATCCGGCACCGGCACGACCAGGTCGGCATCCGCCGGGCATTCGCGCGCGAGCGCGCGCCCCTGCTGCTTGCGCACCGAATAGACATTGCGCCCGTAAAGCAGGCTGTCGGGCCGGGCGAAGTAAACGTACTCGAAGATGCAGCGCTTGGGCGCGGCGGGAGCGAACGGACGAATCGAGCGCACGCCGTCGTCGGTTATTATCACCATCTCGCCCGGCTCGATCTCGCGGATGTACTCGGCCCGCACCAGGTCGAGCGCACAGGTCTCCGAGGTGACAATCTTCGCGCCGTTTAGCTGGCCCAGCACCAACGGGCGGAAGCCGTGCGGATCGCGCACGGCGATAAGGCAATTCTCGGTCAGCAGCACCAGCGAATATGCGCCGCGCACCTGCGCCAGCGCCTCGATCAACTTCTCGGGCAGCGACGGCGCGCGCGAGGCCGCGATCAGATGAATCACGATCTCGCTGTCCGACGACGAATAGAAGATCGTGCCGGTCGATTCGAGCCGCTCGCGCAGCTCCGTAAAGTTCACCAGGTTTCCGTTGTGCGCCAGCGCGAGCCCGCCCTTGCCGTACTCGACCACGATCGGCTGGCAGTTTTTGAGCGAGGCCGAGCCGGTCGTCGAGTAGCGGTTGTGGCCGATCGCGCTGGTGCCTTCGAGCTTGGCGATAATGTCGGAATTGAAGACGTCGGCGACCAGACCCATCCCACGATGCGAGATCAGCGCCTTGCCGTTGGACGATACGATTCCCGCCGATTCCTGGCCGCGATGCTGCAGGGCGTAGAGCCCCAAGTACGCCAAGTTGGCGGCCTCTGGATGGCCATAGACGCCGAACACGCCGCACTCCTCGTGGAATGCGTCGAGCTTCGATTCCTCGACTATCACCGCGCCGTCCTCAGTCATCGCGCCGTCGTCAGTCATGGCTTTGCAGCCTCCCGGGCAACGCGCCTTCGTACAGCTCGTACAACTCGGTTACGTTCTCATCCACATCCGGCAGCAGCACAAGCCGCGGCTGGTCGAGCACGCGCCCGGCGCGATAGGCGTTCAGGCCGCGGTCCGTGAAACTCCGCATCAGATCCGCGCAAACCGATGACGCCACGGAGATCACCACGGTGGAGGCGCCTTCGCCAAACAGTTCGGCCGCGTCGGCCCGGCCCAATATCCGCAGGTCAACTTCCGCTCCCAATCTTGCCTCGGGATCGAAGCAGGCCTCCGCGATCGCGACCGCGAGCCCGCCTTCGGCAACGTCGTGGCATGAGCTTATCAAGCCGCGCTCGGCCGCGGCAACCAAGGCTTCGAGGAGGGCGCTCTCGCGCTCGAGATCGATCGGCGCAAGGGCCTCGCCGGCGTTACCGTACATCGCGGCGTACTCGGAGGCCGCCAGCGAGGGCGGGCCAGTGCGCACGATCAGAATTTCGTCGCCAGCGCGGCTGAAATGCGATCCGACGCGATGCCCGATGTCGGTCATCAGGCCCAGCATCGCGATCGTTGGCGTGGGCGCAATCGCGCGGCCTTCGGTCTCGTTGTAAAAACTCACGTTGCCGCTCACCACCGGCGCACCGAGCGCTCGCGCCGCGTCGCCCAGACCGCGCACGCCCTCGGCGAACTGCCACATGATCTCAGGCCGCTCGGGATTTCCGTAGTTCAGGCAATTGGTGATTCCTACCGGTCGCGCTCCCGTACACGCGACGTTGCGCGCCGCCTCGACGACGGTTGCGACCGCGCCCAGGTATGGATCGAGCGCGCAGGCGCGAGGATTGGAATCAACCGTGAGCGCGAGCGCACGGCGCGAGCCTTTGATTCGCAGCACGGCGGCGTCACCGCCCGGGCCAGAGACGGTGTTGCCCTGTACGATGGAATCGTACTGGCGGTAAACCCAGCGTTTGGACGCGACGTTCGGATTCGAGAGCATCGCGCGCAGCGCCACCGCTGGCGCAGGATCGTCGCGCCTGGTTTGCGCGGCAGCGGCGGACCGCTTCGGCGGCGCCACGGCGGGTCGATCGTAAACCGGAGCGTCGTCGGCCAGCGCGACGGCCGGAATATCGGCGACGATCCGGCCGCGCCATCGCGCGCGCCATCGCCCACCCGCGGTGATCTCGCCGATCACCACGGCGTGCAGATCCCACTTCTCGAACACCGCTTGGAGCTCGGCTTCGCGGCCGCGCTGGGCGACGATCAGCATCCGCTCCTGCGATTCGGAGAGCAGAATTTCGTAGGGCGACAGATTCTGTTCGCGCAGCGGAACGCGGTCAAGGTCGAGATCGATCCCAAGGCCGCCACGCGCGGCCATCTCGGATGACGACGAGGTCAGGCCCGCCGCGCCCATGTCCTGGATCGCGACGATCGCGCCGGTCTTGCCGGCTTCGAGGCACGCCTCGATAAGCAGCTTCTCGGTAAACGGGTCGCCGACCTGCACGGTGGGTCGTTTGGATTCGCTTTCGGCGTCGAACTCCGCCGAGGCGAGCAGGGAAGCGCCGTGAATTCCGTCGCGTCCTGTGGCCGAGCCGACATACAAGACGGGATTGCCAACGCCGATTGCTTTCGCGCTCCACAATTCGCCGGCGCGCGCGAGTCCGAGCGAGAATGCGTTGACCAGGATATTGCCGTTGTACGCCGCGTCGAACATCACCTCGCCGGCGACGGTCGGCACTCCGACGCAGTTGCCGTAGCCGCCGATTCCGCCAACTACGCCGCCAATCAGGTAGCGGGTGCGGGGATGCTCGAACGAGCCGAACTTGAGCGAGTTCATCGAGGCGATCGGCCGCGCACCCATCGTGAAGATATCGCGCAAAATTCCGCCGACTCCGGTCGCCGCGCCCTGGTACGGCTCGACGTACGAGGGATGGTTGTGGCTTTCGATTTTGAACACCGCGACCCATCCGTCGCCGACGTCGATCGCGCCGGCGTTCTCGCCGGGTCCTCCCTGCACCACCAGCTCGCTCTTCTGCGGCAGCGTGCGCAGGTATTTGCGCGAGGACTTGTAGGAGCAATGCTCCGACCACATCACCGAGAACACGCCCAGCTCGGTGAAGGTGGGAGTGCGGGCGAGAATCCGCTCGACGCGGGCGAATTCCTCGGGCGAAAGGCCGTGCGCGCGGGCCTGTTCGAGATCGACTCGCGGCTCGCCGGGAAGCGCCATAGGCATCGTCATGCGCGCGCCGCTATCGATTCGAAGATTTTGCGGCCGTCGATGCCGCCGAGCATCGCTTCGACCGCGTGCTCGGGATGCGGCATCAGGCCGAAGACGTTGAAGCGCTCGTTGGCGACGCCCGCGATCGCGCGCATCGAGCCGTTGGGGTTGGCGGCGTCGGTCTCGCCTCCGCCGGCGTCGCAGTAGCGCAGGATCACCTGGCCGCGTTCTTCCATATCGCGCAGTTCGGCTTCAGGAGCCACATAGAGGCCCTCGCCGTGCTTTATCGGAAGCGCCAGGACGTCGCCCTGGCGCATCGCGCGGGTAAATGGAGTGCGCGCGTTTTCGACCCGCACATGAATCCGCTCGCAGATAAACGAGAGCGTTCGGTTGCGCGTGAGCGCGCCGGGCAGCAGATGCGCTTCGCACAAAATCTGAAAACCGTTGCAGGTCCCGATCACCAGCCCGCCGTCGGCGGCGAATTTCTCGACGCTTTGCATGATCGGAGAAAAGCGCGCGATCGCGCCCGTGCGCAGATAGTCGCCGTAGCTGAATCCTCCCGGCAGCAGGATACACTCGGCACCGCCGAGCGACGTATCCTTGTGCCACAGCATCGCGGCCTCCTGCCCCATCACCTCGGCGAGAGCATAGAGGGCGTCGTTATCGTCGAGCGAACCGGGGAACCTGACGACGCCCCACTTCATTCGCCTTCGACCTCGAAGCTGAAGTCTTCGATATTCGGATTGGCAAGCAGGCGCTGGCACATCCGCGTGGTTTCCTCGCGCGCGGCGACGGCGTTTTTCGCCGCGACTTCGAGCACGATATATTTGCCGACCTTGACGCCGGAGACATCGCCGAAGCCGAGCGTCTTGAGCGATTGCTCGACGACGCGGCCCTGCGGATCGAGGATTCCCTTGCGCGGCGTGATGAAGACTTTTACCTGCACGCAGCGCCTCGCAGCCGATTCGGGCGCCCACGCAGGGGCGCCCCTAAATCGGGAAACCGCCTGGAATGCGTTCGCGCCTTCATCCTTCCACCCGGCGGAGCATCTCGTGATAGGCCTCTTCGACGCCGCCCAAGTCGCGGCGGAAGCGATCCTTGTCGAGCTTCTGGCGGGTGGCCTTGTCCCAGAAGCGGCAGGTGTCGGGGCAGATTTCGTCGCCGAGCAGAATTGCGCCGTGATGCCGCCCGAACTCGAGCTTGAAATCGACCAGCAGCACTCCGCGCTCATCGAGGAACTTGCTCAGCAGTTCATCGATGCGCAGCGAGAGCCGCTTGATTTCCGTAAGCTCCGCTTGCGTCGCCCATCCGAACTCGATCGCGTGCTCGGGATAGATGAGCGGGTCATCGAGCGGGTCGGACTTGTAATATAACTCGACGAACGGATGCTTGAGCGTCTCGCCCTCTTGGCGGCCCAGGCGCTTGGCGATCGAACCGGCGACGATATTACGCACAACGATTTCCACCGGGACGATCTCGAGGCGCTTGCAGAGCATCTGGCGGTCGTCGATGCGTTGGACGAAATGGGTCTTGACGCCGTGCCGTTCGAGCATCGTGAAGAACAACTCGGACATCCGGTTGTTCATGACGCCCTTGTCTTCAATCGTGCCGCGTTTTTTGGCGTTGAACGCCGTCGCGTCGTCTTTGAAGTACTGGATGATAAGGTCAGGGTTGGAAGTCGCGTACAGCTTCTTCGCCTTGCCCTCGTAAAACTGTTCCCGGCGTTCAGGGATGGATTCCAAATTTCCTTCTCCCGCGATGAAATTGCGATGGGGTTTCGTCTTTCAACTATATGACCCGCGCGCGGCGGACAACGAAATCTCCGCCCGATCTTTCCACAAATCCATTCTTGAATTCACAGCACCGCCGGGCCGGATCGCGGATGATTTGAACTGAAGTTGCAGGCACAGAGGTCATTCGAGCAAGATCCCTTGCGTCATGCCGAGGTGATCGCGCCGATTGCGCGACAAGAAAGCCTGAAATTCGTTCTCTTTCCGCAACTCCGCCGAGAGCGCCAAAAGATCGAGGCGGCTCAGGATCTCCGCAGTAATTGGCCGCTTCGAATCCCAAAAGATCAACGATCGATAGAACGCATGCGCGGGTTCGGAATTTACCAGCGACATCACCAGTTCGGCATCGGCTTGGTCGCCGAACGACAAGAAATACGCGGTGTCGTCCAGCACCATGGGCTTTCCATCGATCGGGCCAATCATGACAAACTGCAGACGCTTGTAGAATCCTGAAATCGCGATCTTCCAGGGCGCGAAGGTATAGGGGCCAACTCCGAAGATCGAAAATCGGGGCCGCTTTCGGTAAATGGAACTCTTTCGGCGGTCAAGGATTTCCCCGTGCCGCAGCAGATAATCCCATGTCACTGGGGCGACCGTCTTAATTGCCTGGGTACCTTCACCGACGCTGCGCTGCGGAACCAGCATCCAGTCGGAGCCGGCGCTTTTGAATCTCGCCAGATCGGATCCGCGAATCATGGGAAATACGTAATCCGGCTCGATCCTGATCCTTTCGCCGAATCCGTTTAGATAGCCATCATTGTCCTTGCGAAGTTGCAGAACGTCGGAGCAGTCGTGCTTGATTCCAGAGCGCCATTTGCACCGTTCCCGCCCCTCGAGACCGCGCCAGCGCTCGAACGCTCGCACATCCGCCACTATGCCCGCGCCGCGAAATCCGAAGGTAGACTCACGCTCACGGCTATCGAGAGATGAGAACACGGCGCACACGCGATCGGCCCGCGAAGCGCCGGTGCGGCAGACCAGCAGGCAAGCATCGACCGCGGCGCCGAACTCCTGTTTGGCGTCGATCCGATAAATGACGCAGTGATCGGGAGATTGTCCGGACTTCCATAGTGCCGCGAGCACGCGGCGCGCAACGCTGGTCTTGCACAGCATCGCGAGAACGGCATCCTTGCCCGTCAGGAGCTCAAGCAGATGCCTGAGCATCCACTCCGAAATATCGAAATTGCTGCGACCGGTGAGCGCGTCCAAGCCGCCGCTGCCGTCGAGGTTGCTCTTCGGTGGAAGATTGCCACTGTTCATCCGCGACAGGTCCGCGTTCGTGACCCACGGCGGATTTCCCAACACCAAGATTGGCTCGGGCAAAGTACGAAGCAGATTCGCCCAGTCCAGGGAGAAGAAGTCCGCGCGCTCAAGCCTTACGCCTGAGACCAGCGCCGTGGAATCTAACGCCGCCTGAACGGCGAGAAGGTGCGCCGGGTTTATATCGACTCCGATCGCTGTGGACAGACTTGAGAATTCCCGCAGTGCTGCCAGAAGCAAGGAGCCCAACCCGCAGGCCGGCTCAACTATCGAGGCCGGAGCGATTCCCAAGCCCGCGAGCGTGCGGCAGATTTTCTCCGCCAGAGCGAGAGGCGTCTGAAAATCGCCGAACTCAGCCCGCCGCAAGTTTTTCCGCTTGGATTCCAACGCCCTACCGAACTCGGATCAGTCCTTCAACTGCGCCAGCCTGCTCGATGACTCTAGCGTATTGGAGCCGCCATTGCAGGGCATTCGAGATCGTCAAGTATCCTTGGCGGGGTGCGGTTCGGAGAATCTCTTTGACCAAATGATCCCGTCCGATTTCGTCGAGCGGCAGGTTCCGGTCCGAAATGAAGGCTGCGAGATCTTCCGCGTTGCCGTCCCGCGCAAGTATTTCCAAAATTCCGCGCGTCGTTTGAAAATCACCTGTGATCTCCTTTTCGACGAAGATCGCATGCTGAATATCGAGCGTCGCGGCCTTTGCGGCCGCGTCGTCGGTCTTATGATAAACGAATACCAACAGCGAATACCCTAAACCAAAGACCTTCTGCCGCGCGGAATCAAACGGGCATGAAGACTGCGGCTGCCGAACACTGGTAACCTTGAGATCAACCTCCAAATCCGGGAAATCAATCCCCTTGGCTGAATTGCCCGGTGCGAATTCGTATTTTTCGCTCAAGGAGGCGCGAAACTTCTGTTCCAAATATGTTCCGACCGCCTTCCCATCCGTTACCCCAAATAGACTCGGCTCGACATGAGCGGACTGCGCCGCGGCGAACGTCCCCGCCTCCGTCCGTAGCTTCTGGATTGTCAGCCTTTCCTTCCTGTCGGTCGACGCTACCTTTGCTCTCGCCGATTTTTTTCGCGTTGTCCCCACCCGTGCCTTTTTCCCGAAGCGATCTTCATTAAGCCTTAGGCGCGAAACGTTCGACCAGCGCGGCGGCCAGGCCGATGTAGCTGCGCGGCGAAAGCGCGCGCAGGGCGGCGCGCGCGGCATCGTCGAGTGGAAGCGTCGCGATAAATTCGTCGAGCAGCTTTTTGTCCACCGGGCGGCCGCGCGTCAGCTCCTTGAGCGTCTCGTACGGATGCGGCAGTCCGCGCTCGCGCATGAGAGTTTGAATCGCCTCGGCCACGACTTCCCACGCCTGCGCGGCGTCGAGGTCTTGGGCGATCCGGCGCTCGTTCACCTCGACCCGGGCCAGTCCGCGCTCGAGCGATGCGAGCGCGACGATCACATGGCCGAAAGCGGCGCCGATCGCGCGCATCGCGGTCGAGTCGGTCAGATCGCGCTGCCATCTCGAAATCGGGAGCTTCGCGCCCAGATGCTCGAACAGCGCGCTGGCAATTCCCAGGTTGCCCTCGCAGTTCTCGAAGTCGATTGGATTTACCTTGTGCGGCATCGTCGAGCTGCCGGTCTCGCCCTTGACCGCCTTTTGCGAGAAGTAGCCGATCGAGATGTAGCTCCACATGTCGCGGCACAAGCCGAGCAGGATCGTATCGATGCGGACCATCACGGCGAACATCTCGGCGATATAATCGTGGCTCTCGATTTGCGTGGTGAGCGGATTCCAGATTAGTCCCTGCGCCTCGACGAAGGCGCGCGAGTGCTCGAGCCAATCGAGCGTGGGCGCGGCGAAGTGATGCGCGTTGAAATTGCCGACCGCGCCGTTGAACTTGCCCAGATATTCCTGACGGCGAAGCTGCGCGAGTTGGCGCTCGAGGCGCGCCGCGAAGATCGCGAGTTCCTTGCCGACCGTGGTCGGCGACGCCTCCTGCCCATGCGTTCGCGCGAGCATCGCGAGGGATTTGTGGCGATGCGCCATCGCGGCGATCGCGCCGAGAGCTTTTTCAAATCGCGGGATTAGCTCGCGCCCGGAAAATTCCTTCAGGATCAGCGCGTAGGCGAGGTTGTTTATATCCTCGCTGGTGCAGGCGAAGTGAACGATCTCGATCGGCAGTTTCGCGTCGAGCGCCGCGACGCGCTCCTTGACGAAGTACTCGACCGCCTTTACGTCGTGATTGGTCTCGGCCTCGAGCGACTTGACGCGCCGCGCGTCTTCGACCGAGAAGCCTTCGTAGATCGCGCGCAAGCGTGCCGCCGCCGGCGATGCGATTGGCGCAAGGGCGCGGAAGCCGGGATTATCGGCCAGTGACAGGTACCATTCGACCTCGACGCGGACCCGGTAACGGATCAGCGCGAACTCGCTGAAGTAGGCCTCGAGCGCGCGGGTGCGGGCGCGGTAGCGCCCGTCAATCGGCGTGATCGCCGTCAAAGATTCGTCCGCAGGCGTCATTTCGCTGCTCATAGGAGACTCGCGAGGCCTCGCGGAGGTCCTCCGGTGGCCGTTTCCAGCATGCCTAACGATTGGGCATTGAGGGCATAAACCATTGAAATATCTGGATAAAATATCCCTGAGCAATCAAGTTTAGTTGGGTTCGCTCGAAAAATTTCCCGGGTCCGGGACGAGCCGTGGAATTCCGCGAATGCGAGGCCGGGCGACGAGATGCTTCTCGTGATTTCAGGGGGCGCGACGGGCGAAGGTGGAAGCAGTCGCTTCACCCAAGTATTTTAGCGCACTCGCAAGCGCCGCGTAAGGGCATCGGCGGCGGGAAGGAAGATCCGGGATTTCTCGCCGTCCGTGCGTGCGCCAAGTCCATCGCTCCGATGATCGCGAGCGCCAACCCTGGCTCGAAATGACAGCGCGAAGTTTCGCTGACGCATCGAGACTCGCGCCGGTCCGAAAGCGCTCGCCCGTCATTTCGATTTGCGGGACAAATTCCGGGCGCGCGGCGGAGGCCCGTGCCCGGTGTGGCCGAAGCCGTCCGCGCCGCGCTCCGTGCCGCCGAGGTCATCGGACTCGACGAGCGTCGCGCGAATCACCGGCGCTCACTGCCTAACGGCCGTTAGGTTTTCTGCCAGATTTGATCATGGCTGAACAGTTCAGCCTTATGCCGGCGTGAACTTTGCGCCATTTCTAATTGGACCCCACAAACGGAGGCAGCCGGATGGGAGATCTCAGCTCACGAATGCAAGGATGCGATGTCGGAACCTGGCAGCAATTTCTGAAATCCAGATCGTTATACAGCGGTTCGGTCAATGGCAGGTTCGACGACGCCACCGAAAGGGCGACGCGGGAGTACCAGCGCAGATCCCGGATCCAGGAAGACGGCGTGGCCGGCGGCGCGACCGTGGAGCAAGCCCGTCGCGAGGGTTTCGTTACTCCACGAGATAGCGGCGCGGGCGGCGACCATTTCACGCTGGACCCTGGGGTCGTCTTGTCGAGTAACGCGCGCCACATTATAAGGAAGATCGCGGAGAACTATTACCTCAGGACTTGCGGGACGTTGGAGGTTCACAGCGGCACGCGGACTGCGCATCAGCAGGCCCAGTCGATGTGGAATAACTGGTACTACCAGAGAAACCGGCTAGTTCATTATCGGAATCATCAGGCCGAGACGGAAATACACGAGGCGTATTTGGAGGGGCGGCGAAGTGGCGCGGGCGAAAGAGAGACCGTCGAAGCAATGACGCATGTGATTGAAACGCAGGTGCGTAATGGCACGTACATTTCCCGCCATCTAACGGGCGAAGCGGTTGACATCCTGCCCAACACCAATCCGCCTTTGCAGCCAAAGGTATTGGAAGAGGTGGTAACCGATCTCTTGGGTTCCGGTCACTGCATCCCGGAGGAGGATCATTTTCATATACAGTTTTAAGCCCGGAAGGCGGCTCTTGCGGCGGCTATTGCTCACCTCGCTGGCGTTACTCGCTTTGGCGGGCGCCTTCCGCATTGAATCGGCGTCCGCGCAAGCACCCGTCGCGATGCAGGATTTCGATTTCGATTGCGAGCCAGTACGCCTGTACCGAGGTGATACTTTGGCGATAACCTTCCATTCGCCGCACGACGATGCGGAACTCGCGATTGCGAATGCGGATGGCCAGACGATGGTCATTTCATTCAAACGCCGTCCGGAGGACAAAGTTGATCCAGTAATTCCCCATTACCAGTTCGGAAAGATGCGGCAGATTAGGCTGGACACCGCGAAAGCCCGAGGCTCGGTGATGAAAGGATGGGCGCATGGTGGAACACCGGCTGTCCTGGACCCCCCGCAATTGATTTTCACAAAGACGGGAACTTACGAGGTGGTCGTTAGCTCAGATATCATGGCGCCAAACGCGGAAATTGACGTTCGCGATGTCAACTACTACGATTATCCGAAACCGCCGATCAGCAAGCGCGCCAAGCAAGCGCCAAACACTCCGCCGAAGCGATGACCCGGCATCACACAGGGGGAAGTTCGATCTACCGCCCGGTGTGGCCGAAGCCGCCCGCGCCGAGCTCCGTGCCGCCGAGGTCATCGGACTCGACGATCGTCGCGCGGATAACCGGCGCCGCCGCCTAACGGCCGTTAGGTTTTTGCCAGATTTGTTCATGGCTGAACAGTTCAGCCTTATGCCGGCGCCGACCTTGAGCCATTTCTGATTGGACCTCACCAACGGAGGCGGCCAGATGAGAGAGTTCAGCTTACGAATGCAAGGATGCGATGTCGGAACCTGGCAGCAATTTCTAAAATCCAGATCGCTTTACAGCGGTTCGGTCAGTGGCAGGTTCGACGACGCCACCGAAAGGGCGACGCGGGAGTACCAGCGCAGATCCCGGATCCAGGAAGACGGCGTGGCCGGCGGCGCGACCGTGGAGCAAGCCCGTCGCGAGGGTTTCGTTACTCCACGAGATAGCGGCGCGGGCGGCGACCATTTCACGCTGGACCCTGGGGTCGTCTTGTCGAGTAACGCGCGCCACATTATAAGGAAGATCGCGGAGAACTATTACCTCAGGACTTGCGGGACGTTGGAGGTTCACAGCGGCACGCGCACGCCGCAAAAGCAAGCCCAGGCGATGTGGAATAACTGGTACTACGGGAGGAACCGGAAAATTCGTTACAAGGATCGTCAGGCTGAGGAGGAAATATACGCGGCGTATTTGGAGGGGCGGCGAAATGGCGCGGGTCAAGGAGAGACCGTGGAAGCAGTGACGCGCGTGATTGAAACGCAGGTTCGCAATGGCACGTACATTTCCCGCCATCTACAAGGCGAAGCCGTTGACATCCTGCCCGGCACCAATCCGCCTTTGCAGCCAAAGGTCTTGGAAGAGGTGGTGACAGAGCTTCTGGGTTCCGGCCACTGCTATCCGGAGGAGGATCATTTTCATATACAGTTTTGAGCGCGGAAGGCGGCTCTTGCGGCGGCTATTGCTCACCTCGCTGGCGATACTCGCTTTGGCGGGCGCCTTCCGCGTTGAATCGGCGTGCGCGCAAACATCCGTCGCCGCGCAGGATTTCGATTTCGATTGCGAGCCAACACGCCTGTATCGAGGCGATACCTTGGCGATAACCTTCCATTCGCCACACGACGATGCGGATCTAGCGATTTCGAATGCGAGCGGCCAGAAGATGATCATTTCATTCAAGCGCCGTCCGGAAGACAAAGTTGACCCGGTAATTCCCCATGACCAGTTCGGAAAGATGCACCAGATTAGACTAGACACCGCGAAAGCCCGAGGCTCAATGATGAAAAAATGGGCGGATGGTGGAACTCCGGCTGTCTTGGACCCGCCGCAATTCATTTTCACAGAATCGGGGAGTTACGAGGTGATCGTTGGCCCGGATCTCATGGCGCCAAACGGAGAAATTGATGTATGTGATGTCAATTACTACGATTACCCGAAACCGCCGATGACCACGCACGCCGATCAGGCGCCAAAGACCCCGCCAACGCGATGACTCGGCATCACACACGGGGAAGTTCGATCTACCGCCCCGTGTGTCCGAAACCGCCCGCGCCGCGCTCCGAGGCGCTCAGATCATCGGACTCGATAATCGTCGCGCGGATCACCGGCGCGATTATCAACTGCGCGATCCGGTCACCCCGATGAATTTCGAGCGGGCGCTCGCCCAGATTCACGATGAGAACCTTCACCTCGCCGCGGAAGTCGGCGTCGATCGTGCCGGGTGAGTTGATAAGGGTAAGCCCGTCGGCGAGCGCGCGGCCGCTGCGCGGGCGGACCTGGCCCTCGTAGCCGGGGGGAATTTCGAGCGCGATTCCGGTCGGGATCGGGCGGCGCTCATGCGGCGCGATTGTCAGGGCCGCGGAGAGATCCGCGATCAGATCCATCCCGGCGGCGTGCGCGCTCTGATAGGCGGGGATTTTAGCGGAGGCGCGCAGCCGCTTCACTTTGATCTCGACATTCATCGGCGATGAGCAAAGCATAGAACCGGCTCGCGATGAAATGCACCCGCACGACTCCCTGCCCACGCGGACGGGCCGTCAGCACCCACCACGGGAAGATAAAAGCAGGTGAACAGAGTTCAGCCTTCTGACAGTGGCGCGGTTCGTACGCTCAGGCGAAGTCATTCGAGGGCGCTGGCGTTTTCGTGCGCCCGATCGAATGCAGATTCCTGAGCGCGCGCTCGCAGCGAGCGCGCTTTCATCTGTCCCTCACCTAACCTCTCCCTTTCAGGGCGAGGGATCGGGCACAGCGCCTGTCAGGCGAGCGCGGAGAAGACGGCGGGGTCGAGCTTGTTGCCCCTTAAGTCGCCGAGCAGGATCATTGCCATCTTGTCGGGTTGGAACCATGCGGCAGCCAGTTCGACGATCTGGTCGTTGGTGACCGCGTCGATTCCGGTGGCGAGCTCGGCGACCGGGATTTCGCGGCGGAAATAAATTTCGTTGCGCGCAAGCCGGTTCATCCTGCTCTCGGTCCCTTCGAGCCCCAGCAGCATGTTGCCCTTGAGCTGGCTCTTGGAGCGTTCGAGTTCGGCGGGCGTAAGCCCCTCGCGCGCGAGCTTGCGGATTTCGCGCATCGTGACCTCCAGGACTTCATCGACCCATTCCGGATTGGTGCCGGCGTAGATTCCGAAGTAGCCGCAATCGGCGTGCGAAGACATGAACGAGTAGATGCTGTAAACGCGGCCGCGCTTCTCGCGCACTTCCTGGAACAGGCGCGAGGACATCCCGCCGCCAAGCGCGGTGTTGAGGACATAGCTGGCGTAGCGCAGCCCGGCGGCCTGGCTCAGGCCGGGGCCGCCGATGCAGATGTGGGCCTGTTCGAGTTTTTTTTCGTGCTGGATGACGAAGCGATGATCGGCGGGCGGCGTGATTTTTTCGGTCATCCCGTCGCCTGGAATCGAGCCGAACAGGCGTTCGCAATCGCGCACCAGTTGTTCGTGATCTACCTGTCCGGCGGCGGCGATAAACACGCGATGCGCGCGGTAGCGTTCGGCCATGAACGAGCGCAGGAGCCCGCGGTCGATTTTATGGACGGACTCGACCGAGCCGAAAATCGGCAGCGACAGCGGATGGCCTTCCCAGAATTTCAGCGTGAACAGGTCATGGATAAAATCGTCGGGGGTGTCTTCGGCCTGCGAGATTTCCTGGAGCACGACCTGGCGTTCGCGGTCGATTTCCTCGGAGTCGAAAATCGATTCGAGAAAGATATCCGCCAGCAGATCGATCGTCATCGGCAGATCCTCGCCGAGTACTTTCGCGTAGTAGCAGGTGTATTCCTTGCCGGTAAACGCGTTGAGGACGCCGCCCACGGCGTCCATCTCTTCGGCGATCTGCGCGGCCGTGCGATTTTTGGTGCCCTTGAAGAGCAGATGCTCGATAAAGTGCGAGACGCCGCTTTCGGCGGGAGTCTCGTAGCGCGAGCCGTTTTCGACCCAGATGCCGATGGTGGACGAAACCATCTGCGGCATCGCCTCGGACAGCACCCGGACGCCGTTTTTCAGTACGCTGCGTGATACCATCGCGGGGAGCGCCTACTTCCGGTCCCCGGAATCCTGCTCGGCTTCGCGCATCGAGAGCCGAATCTTTCCGCTGCGATCGACGTCGAGGACTTTGACCTTGATCTCGTCGCCTTCGTGGAGCACGTCCTCGACGCGGCGAATCCGCTCGTTCGAGATCTGCGAGATATGCAGCAATCCGTCGGTGCCGGGCATGATCTCGACGAACGCGCCGAACTCGACGATCTTGCGGACCACGCCTTCGTAGATTTTGCCGATTTCAGGCTCGGCGCAAATCGCCTGGATCGCGCTGATCGCTTTTTCCATCGCGACGCCGTCGCTCGAGGCGATCAGCACGGTGCCGTCGTCCTCGATATCGATCTTGCAGCCGGTCTCCTCGACCAGGCCGCGGATCACCTTGCCGCCCGGACCGATTACTTCGCGGATCTTGTCGGGCTTGATTTTGATCGTGACGATGCGCGGGGCGTAGGCGGAAAGATCCTTGCGCGGCTCGGAGATCGCCTTGTGCATCACGCCCAGGATGAACAGGCGCGCGTCGCGGGCCTGATAGAGCGCCTGGCGCAGAATCTCGCGCGTGATTCCGCCGGCCTTGTTGTCCATCTGGATCGCGGTGACGCCGGCCGCGGTGCCGGCGACCTTGAAGTCCATGTCGCCCAGATGGTCCTCGTCGCCAAGGATATCGGTCAGCACGGCGACCTTGTCGCCTTCCTTCACGAGGCCCATCGCGATTCCCGCCACCGGCGCCTTGATCGGCACCCCGGCGTCCATCAGCGCCAGGCTTCCGCCGCACACCGTGGCCATCGAGGAGCTGCCGTTGGATTCGAGGACTTCCGACACGACGCGAATCGTGTACGGGAAATCGGCCTCATCGGGAAGAATCGGGGAAAGCGCGCGTTCGGCCAGCGCGCCGTGTCCGACCTCGCGCCGGGAAGGCGCGCGCAGGAACTTGGATTCGCCGGTCGAGAACGGCGGGAAATTATAATGGAGCAAAAACTTTTTGAAGCGCTCGCCTAGCAGCGCGTCGATCTTCTGCTCGTCGGATGAGGTTCCGAGCGTGACGGTCGCGAGGACTTGGGTCTCGCCGCGGCTGAAAATCGCCGAGCCGTGGGTGCGCGGAAGGACCTGCACCTGTGCGCTCAGCGGGCGGATATCGGTCGGCTTGCGGTCGTCGATGCGCTTGTGGTCGTCGAGAATCGCCGAGCGCACGCGCTCGCGCACGATCTTTTCGCAAGCCTCGGCCAGCTCGCCCGCGTGATTGGGAAACCGCTCGGCCAGGGCGGCCACGGCGGCGTCGCTGACCGCATAGACGGCGGTGCTGCGTTCCTTTTTGCCGGCGGTCGCAAGGGCCTTTTCAATTCCGTTGCCGACCTGCTTTTTCACCGCCGCGAACAACTCGGCGTCGGTCGCCTTGACCTTGAATTCGCGCTTGGGCTTGCCCGCAAGCTCGCGGAGCTGCTCCTGTATCTCGAACAGCGGACGCATCGCCTCGTGCGCGGTGAAGAGCGCCTCGACGATCGCGTCTTCCTCGACAATCTGCGCGCCGCCTTCGAGCATCACGATCGAATCGGGTTTCCCCGCGACCATCAGCGAGAAATCGCTGCTCTCGAGCGCGGGCATGGTCGGACTGACTGCGATCTTGCCGTCGATTCGGCCCATCCGCACCGCGGCGACCGGTCCGTCGTGCGGAACGTCGGAGACCTGGAGGGCGGCCGAGGCGGCGATCAGCGCGAGCGCGTCGGTATCGTTGTCGCGATCGGCGCTGAGCACGGTGACGATAATCTGGGTTTCCTTGTCGTAGCCCTTGGGGAACAGCGGACGCATCGCGCGGTCGATGAGGCGCGAGGTCAGAACTTCTTTTTCGGAGGCGCGGCCTTCGCGCTTGAAAAATCCGCCGGGAATCTTGCCGGCCGCGAACGTCTTTTCGACATAATCCACGGTGAGCGGCAGGAAATCGATCTTGTCGCGGCTCTCGTAGGCCGATACCACGGTGGCGAGCACCACGGTCTCGCCATACTGGGCGAGCACGGAGCCGTGCGCCTGTTTGGCCAAACGGCCGGTTTCGAGCGACAACTTCCGCCCGGCGAATTCAATCTCTAGTTTTCGGTACATTTGATTTGATGACACCTGAGGGAGGCACGGGGCCGCGGACGACTGCGGGTGATATTCCCGCCGGGCACCATCGATGGTGCGCACTCCGGCCGGCCGGGCGGCTGGTCGGGGCCCGCGTCTGCCCGGGAGAAAAAGCGGGCGGCACGGCCAAAAGATGCGGCCTATCTCCGGATGCCGAGTTTCTCGATCAGCCCTTTGTAGCGGGCGAAGTCGCGCGAATGGAGGTAATCCAGCAATCGGCGGCGCTGGCCAACGATCCGAAGCAGACCCCGGCGCGAATGATGATCTTTCTTGTGCGTGCCGAGATGCGCGGTCAGCTGCTCGATCCGTCCGGAAAGCAGCGCGACCTGAACTTCGGGCGAGCCACTGTCGTTGGCGGACCGGGCGTTAGCCTGGATAATTTCCTGTTTACGTGCGACCTGGAGAGGCATCAGAAGTTCTTCTTTTCCCTTTGTTCCTTTGTTAGCCGACCAAACTACCAAAGCCCCGGCTTCGAGTAAAGGCCAGCCCTCAGGCGGCGAAGATTCGCTCGATTATCGCGGTGGCGCGGGAAGTGGCGCGGGCAATCGCGACCAGCGCGCCCGATTCTGAAATCACCTTGAAATAGCCCGACGCGACCGGCGCCATCATGTCGAGCACGCTCGAATCGCCGTTGCGCAGGCGGCGTTCGGCCGCGGCCCCGAGGACGACTTCGGGCAGCGCGGCGACAGCGGCGCGCGGGGCAAGCGCGTTTAGCGCGGCGGTATCACCCGCCTCAAGCGCGGCGACGACGGTATCGAGCGCGAGCGCATCGGCGATCTCAAAGTGGCTCGTGCGGGTGCGGCGCAACGCTTCGAGATAGGCCGCAGTGCCCAGCGCCGCGCCGATATCGCGCGCCAGCGAGCGCACGTAAGTGCCGGGCGAGCATACCACGACGAAGTTAATCCGGTCGCAGCCGGACGCCTGAAGCGTGAGCGATTTTATCTCGACCTCGCGCGGGGGCGGCGGCGCGACCTCGCTATTTTCGCGTGCGAGCTTGTACATTGGCACGCCCTCGCGTTTGATCGCGGAAAAGATCGGCGGGACCTGTGTGATTTTACCGATAAAGCCCGGCGCCACCTCGCCCAGCCGCTCGGGCGTGAGCGCGGGAATAGCAGTGGTGCGGATAACCTGTCCGTCGCGGTCAAGCGTGTCGGTCTCGGCGCCGAGCGTGATCGTGCCGATATATTCCTTGTCGCCGCCTTCGAGAAAGGGCGCGAGCTTGGTCGCCTCGCCGATCATGATCGGCAACAGCCCGGTCGCGAATGGATCGAGCGTTCCCAGATGTCCCACGCGCGCGGGTTTCACCAGTCGCTTGATCCGGCGCACCGCCTCGGCAGAGGTGATGCCGGCGGGCTTATCGAGCAGGATTACGGCGTCCAATTGGAATTAATACCGGGGCGAAGGATGAATCATCGGCGGCAGCCGAATGTTCAAGGATAGCCGAGCGCGACACGCAGCGTAAGGGCGCGCAATTCGCGGAGGCTCAGAGCTTTCGATCGAAGATGAACAAGGGAACCTGGCTCGCGAGTTTCGGATCGACTGCGAGCACGCGGCGCCCGGATTCGACGCGAATCGCGCCCGGCGGGAGGCCCGCGCGGAGCATCGCGGCGGCGACGGCGTCGAGGTCATCGGCCTCGAGCCATAGCGCGTACATCCCTTCGCCGGCTGCGGCGATTTGCCCGGCTACGGAGTCGCCGGAGGCGAGGCGAATCTCGGCGTCGCCGATCTTCACGGATGCGACGGCAGGATCGGCGCCGCGCGAGACCGCGAAGCCGAAATTCTTTTGATATATCGCCGCGGCGCCGGCAAGGTCGGTGGTGGCGATATCGAGGCGGTCCAGGCGTTTGATGGTGCTCATGAAAATCGTCCAGCGCCTGAAGTTTAGTGCGCGATCATCGCGGACGCAAAGCGCGCTCAGAGAAGAAAGACTCAATCAACCACCAAGACACGAAGGAGACCAGACGCCAAGGACACCAGGCAGAGGCGGGCCTTTCCTTTCGGAAAGACCCGCCGCCCATCTTCTTTGCGCCTTAGTGCCTTGGTGGCCGCCTGCCAGCCGGGCACGCGCGCGGCGGAAATTGTCAGACCTAAATCAGCTCTTGGGCTTGAGTGAGAAGTTGGCGTTGGCGGTCGCGCCGTCCTTCACATCGACCTTCTGATCCTGGGTACCCAGTTTCTCCTGCCAGACCTGGACCGTGTAATCGCCCGGCGGGACATCCTTGATGGTGAAATTGCCGCTGTCGTCGGTGACCGCGTAATACGGAGTGTCGGTCGAAATCCACCAGCCTTTCATCCATCCGTGCGCGTCGCAGGTGACTTTGATCACCTCGGGCTTCTCTACTTTCTTCGAGATCTTCTTCTTGAACTTGGGCTGCGCCATGTTGAAGGAAGGATTGATCGTCGAGTAGGTATGGATGTTGTGCAGGATTCCGTCGGAGTTGATGATATCGATGGTGGATCCGGCCGGGAACACCAGCACGTGCGGCTCGTAGTCGCATCCTTTTTGGTCGAACTCGACGGTCTGCGGCTTGAGCTCGCCCTTGGCGCCCTTGACGATCACGACCGCGTTGGCGATTCCGCCATCCTTGCCGACGATCAGCGATTCATCGAAGTGCGGTTTGAGGCCACAGACGTCCTTGTCTTTCGTAATGTCGACTTTCTTGGGCGCGGGCGCGGTTCCGTCGTATTTCACGATTCCCGAGACCGTCCCTCCGGCGGCGGACGCCGGATAGCTCGTCATCGCGAGGGCGGCCGTGGCCGCGCATGTTGCAACAAAAATCGAAAGCCTGTTCATGGAATATCCTCCTGCCTGATTCACTCGGGTTCCTGAAGCCTCAGGAGCCGCTTTTTTTGGTTACCTTTACCGGCTTGGCGGGCGCGACCTGCGCCACCTGCGCCGGCAAATTCCGGCCCGGATGGGCGCCGAACCAGAAAATGTAGTCGCGAATCGCCTTGATCTGCTCGGGCTCGTTGCCATTGAGTATATCGTCGGGGCCGCCCGGATAGAACGACGGCATCTTGGTGCCGGGCTGGACCGCCTGCGGATTCTTGAGCCACAGGAGAATCCACGCGGGATTGAGCCGCTCATGCGCCATCGCGAGATCGGGAGCCCATCCCGACGGCGGGCCCTCGGGCTTTTTGTCGCCCTGCTGATGGCAACTGAAGCAGTTGAAGTAGTCCTTGGTGGTCAGCTTCAAGCCGGCCTGCAGGGTGGCGTCCGGAATCAGACTGACGTTCAGAAACTCATACGGCACCTGCACGCCGGAGAGTGAAACGAAATAATTAACCACGGTGTCGTCTTCCTGACTGGTCAGATGGAAAGTCGGCATCCGGACCTTGAGCCAGGGGCGAATCGGGGTTGGGCCCTGCAAGAACGTAAATAGCCAGTTAGGCTGAACCTTGAGACCTTCTCCATTGAGTATAGGCGGCGCGAAGTTGATATCGTCCTCTGAGTAGAAGCGCCGGATGTATCCGCCGCGATTTTCGATAATGTGGCATCCGACGCAGTTGTAGTAATTTACGAACCGGCGCCCATCATCGATATTCTGCTGCCGGCCGGTGCCGGGCGCGCGATAACGCTCGGGCACCTTGCCCTCGGTGAGCGAGGCGAGGAACACGCGCAGGTTATCGATGTCCTGATCCTGGAACTCGAAGTTGGGCATCAACTGCTCGACGTCCTTGGTGGCGTAAATGCGCGGATGCTGGAGCTTCTTGAAGACCCACGCGTTCCAGGTCGGCGCGATGTCGGTCCGGTCGCCGAAGAACAATTCGTCGAGATGCTTGGAGCCCTCGGTGGTCAACTCGACGCCGATCCGCGACTCCTTGTCCATCCCCTCGATATCGTGGCATCCGAAGCAGCCATATTTGCGCACCAGCGACTCGCCCGCGGCGATATTGGCGGGATCTTTGAGGGCGGTCTCGACGCCCGCGTCTTCGTGCTGCTTGCCGTGAGTCATCAGGAACGCGGTCAGCGCCTCGGCTTCGTGGTCCGACAGGCGCAGCGAGGGCATCGCGGTGTGCGGCGAGAAATCGCGGGGGTTCTTGAGCCATGCGTAAACCCATCGCGCACTGGTCTTCTCCGCGATAGTCGCAAGGTTGGGCGCGAAATCCTTGGTCGTGCGAGTGGCGGCCGGCACGAAGTGCGCGTCGCTGCCGACCGGCGTGCCGATCTTGTCAGGCTCGACGGAATGGCAGCCCTTGCAGCCGACCGACTCGAACAGCCCCTTGCCTTCCTCGACGAAGGCCGGGTTGGCGAGGTCGGCCTCGAGGGTGGGCGGCTCGGGATGCGCGGTGAGCCATGCGGCCGAATTCTTTGCCGAGCTCGACAGGATATATGACGCGATCTGAGTCGCCTGCGCGCGCGAGAACATGAAGTTCGGCATCCGGGTGTGCGGATGAATCAGATGGGGATTGGTGATCCATCGCACCGTCCACGAGGGATCGAGCTTGGCCGACGCGAGCTTCAGGTAGGGGCCGATTTTGGGTAGATCCTCGTAGCCCGCGGCCAGATGGCATCCGGTGCAGCCCATCTGCTGGAACAGGCGCTCGCCGCGGACCCAGTTGATCGCGATTTGCTTGTCGTCCTGGCCGCGCAGCGAGCCGACATCGAGGTGGCACTTGATGCATCGCGACTGCATTTCGTCGCCGGTCAGGAGCGGATGCTCCCAGTGCTCGACGTCGCCGTGCGCCATCGCGATCGAGTTGACCGCGGGACCCTGGCCCTCGTGGCACGGAGTGCATCCGAGTTTGTCCGGGGGATGCTTGCCGATGATCGCGGCGAAATTGGAATGGGTGCGAAACGGCTGCGGAGCGCTCTCGAAGCCCCGCTTGTCGATTCCCATGTGGCAGGACTGGCATCGATCGACGCGCGCGATCGCCTCGTCAAAGGCGTTGCGATCGAAGTCGTCGATCGCGGTCTGCTGAATTTTGGGAATCTTCGGATAGCGCAATAGCGTCCGGCCGGCGAACTTGATCGGAACCATGTAACCGTCGGCCTTGTCGGTCAGGTCGTCGCGCTTCTTGGTCAGGGTCTTGAGCTTGTCGGTGATGGTATCGACGCGGGAATTGATCGCCTCGATCTGGTCCTTGACCTTCTGCAGCGCGGCCTTGGCGGCGTCGGAAACCGCGTTTTCCTGATCGAGTTCGCGATCGAGCTCATCGATCTGGTTCTTGTACTCGGTGGGATCTGCTTTGGCCTGGAGCGCGTGATTGTAGTCGTACCAGCTTTCGGTCAGGTACGACTTGGTGAAGGCGACCGCCTGCCCCTTCTCATCGGAGGTGACCTTCAGTCCGACGAGTTGCGACTTCAGGCCGGCCAGTTGGGCGGCGGTCTGGCCGGAGTTCAATTGGGCTTGCGCCTGCGCCAGATCCTTGATCAGCTTGACGTAAACGGGATTCGCGTCGAGCGTCTTCTGCTCGCCGGCGGCGTCGTTCATGTACTTGTCGTAGGCGAGCCGGTCGAACTCGACCTGGTATTCCTTCCACGGGCGGCGCGAGATGTTGTCGTCCCAGATCGACCACACCGCGACCACGAGCAGCAGCGCGACCATCAGGACAAACAGCGCGCTGTACGACTTGCCTTCCTCAGCGGGATCGAGCCCCGGTCTGCCAGCCATCTAACCTACCTACCCTGCCTGCCCTCGAATCAGTTGATCGCGCCGCCGGCGGCGGCAATCTTGTTGGTCACGCTCAGGAATCGGCCCCGGAGAAACTTTCGGCTATGTAGCCGAGCAGAAACACCAGGATCCCGATACCGGTTAATTTGTATTCGCTGCCCATCCCGTGCGTCTGGGTGATCCCGACGAACAGCGCGAAGCCGACATCGGCGCATCCCAGCGCCTCGAGGACTTTGCCCAGAACGTACACGCAAGCCCGCCGCGCGCCTTAGATATTTATCCACGGAGTAACGAGGATGTACTTGATGTTGAGCGCGTGGCGCAACATCATCTTGATAAACACGCCCATCATCGCGATCAAAAGAAATCCTGTAATCCCGAAGCGCACCGGCCCCCATTTCTCGAGCAACTCGCGCCCTCCACCGGGAAACGCAGACCACGGATCGTTGGCCGGGCGCGCCCGGATCCAATAATAAAAAGCGATATATCCAACCACAAAATAGCCCACGATCAGCGCAAGTCCGAACAGCGCCGACATCAGGTAGTCGCGAAACCCGAACAGGTAAGGCAGATCGACGTTGGTCAGCGCCTCGACCAGATGCGGATCCCAGACCTGCCCGGGCCAGAACCAGTTCCATCCGGGGCCGCGGAAAAAGGTGCCGATGATGATGAACGAGACCCACAGCACGTGGAAGCCGAGAAAGAAGGTCAGGATTTCGAACATCCGCTCGCGAAACGTGTAGTAACCGTTGCCCTTCGGATTGATGTCCAGATACGGGATCAGCATCAGGCCGACGATAATAAAGCTCGGCAGCACCACGCCCGCGTACCACGGATCGAAGAAGACCAGCATCTCCTGCAGGCCCAGGAAGTACCACGGCGCCTTGGACGGATTCGGGGTGCGGGTCGGATTGGAAGGCTCTTCGAGCGGAGCATTGATGGTGAGCGACCAGATGGTCAGCACCACGATGATCACCAGCGTCATCAGGAATTCGCTGCGCACCAGGAACGGCCAGGTATGCAACTTTTCCTCGACACCGCCGCCGGCCTTCTTGATCGGGACTTCGATCCGTTTGCCGCCGCTCGCCGGCGCACCGGCCCCCGGCGCGGTGCGCGCGGAGGCTCCCGCGCCGCCGCCCGCGGCGGCCGCCATCATCATCGGAGCGCTCCCGGAAGCACTGCCCGGATAATTTCCTTCGTGGCTCGCCATGATTAATCCCTTTCCGATTCCATCGGCGATTACGCGCCCTTCCCACCCGCACTCGCGTCATCGTCATCGTTCCATGGCGGCGGCGCCGCGGCGCGCCAGACCAGCCATAGCGCCAGCCCCATGCCGATCGGCACCGACAGGACGCGCACGATTCCCATGTGCGCGATATAGGAAATCACATCACCCATCGCGGTTCTCTCTAGAGCGGCCCCGACATCCCGTCACGCCGGATGCGCCAGAAATGCACCGCCATGAAGATGGTCGCGACCAGCGGAAAGAAGATGCAGTGCAGGATGTAAAAGCGAAGCAGCGTATGCGGCCCGATTTCGGCGCCGCCGAAAATAAACGCGCGCGCGTCGTATATCGGATTGACCCCCAGCACCTCGTGGAACGGTCCGCCATGACCCAGCAGCGGGGTGGCGCGCGCCATGTTCGAGCCAACCGTGACCGCCCAGATCGAGAGCTGATCCCAAGGCAGCAGATATCCGGTGAACGAAAGCAGCAGCGTCAACACCAGCAGGATCACGCCGACCACCCAGTTGAACTCGCGCGGCGGTTTGTACGATCCGGTCATGAAAACCCGGAACATGTGCAGCCACACCGCGATCACCATCCCGTGCGCGGCCCATCGATGCATGTTGCGCATCAGCATCCCGAACGGCATATCGAATTCGAGATACTTCATGTCCGCGTAGGCGTATTCCGCGGTCGGCCGGTAATAGAACATCAGGTACACGCCGGTGATGACCGTGACCAGGAACAGCAGGAACGTGATACCGCCCATGCACCAACTGAAGCGCAGGCGCACCGCGTGCTTTTGCACTTTTGAAGGATGAAGATGCAGCCAGACGTTGCCCGAAACCATCAAGATACGGTTGCGCGGCGTGTCTTCGTAGCCGTGGCGGAAGATTGATTGCCACGCCTGGGAATCCGTGATCTGGCGTTTGACCTCTTTCCAGTCCAACTTCGCCATCTAAACTACTAACCGGGCGTCGACGCCCGCCTCCCTATAAACCCGAGGATTACCTTAAATTGACGCGACCTTCCAACTGCTCGAGTCTTCGACCTAATCTGCGAACGCGCGTAAGGCTACCTAATTACGATGCGACTCTGCAAGAAGAACGGCTGATTCGCGCGGCAATTACCGCTTACCTTGGGTTATTTTCGGCCCCGGGAAGACGTTTCAGCGCCGCTTCCGCGCGAGAAAAGCGGCACGATCAACCCGTACGCGAACATCAGCACCGCGATCGCCGCGACCAGAAGTCCCATCCCCGTCAGCAACCCGGTCGCCATCAGGACCAGCCCGACCACCAGCAGCGGAATCGCGAACGCGATCGGATTGAACGGATCGCCGCGCGCGGCCTTGCGCTGCGAATCGTGCGCAAGCTCGGCCTGATCCGCCTCTTCGTTGCTCTCCTTGAGCAGCGAGACCGCGTAGTCGGTCATCTCCTGCCGATTCGGCATCGCACGCAGCCGCTCGGAAAGCTCGTGCGCGAGCTCCTCGACCGCGCGGTCGTTGGCGCGCGCCTGCGCCTCGGCGCCAGCGCCGGAGGCGTTCGCAGGTTTGGATTCGCGGTCGGATTCGTCGGACATAGAAAACCGGTCTCGATTCCCGCATCGGGCGAGCCACACGTATCGCACCGATGGCCAAGGTGTCAAAGCCCGGCGCGCTTCAAAACCAAGCTGAGCCAACCCCGTCCGGATCGGAGTTGGAAATCGCGGCGCTCGGTGATAGGGATCGTTGCACGACGGAGCTTGCCGTCGCCGGAGGTGTCATCGTGGGTCTGCCCAACGGAATCCATCATCTCGCCATCTGCACCAAAGACATCAAAAAGCAGATCGAATTTTTCACCGACGTGGTCGGGATGGAACTCGCCGCGCTGTACTGGATGCACGGCGTGGACAACACCTTTCATGGCTTCCTGCGCCTGAGCGACAGCTCCTCGATCGCCTTCGTGCAGCATCCCGAGATCGCGCGGATCGCGCCGATCAAGGGCGTGTCGCACGCCGGAACGACGACGGGCAACGTCGCGCCGGGCGTCGTGCAGCATGTGGCGCTCAACGTTGACAGCGAGGCGGACCTGCTGGCGATTCGCGACCGGGTGCGCGCCCACGGCGTGTGGATTTTGGGTCCGCTCGATCACGGTTTCTGCAAATCGATCTACCTGGCCGCGCCCGAAGGGGTCATGCTCGAATTCTCGACCTCGGAAGGTAACGCGATCGACGCCGAGGCGTGGATCGACCCGGAAGTGATGGCGCTGGCCGGAATCAATCGCGAGGAGCTCGAACGCTACAAGCATCCGGCCGCCTTTGAATCGCAGGGCGGCAAAGTCGCGCAGCCCGCGCCCGATCAATCCAAGCCGCTGATGGCTTATCCGCCGGACGCGAAGATCTGGACGATGAGCGACGAGCAGGTGCTGCGCACGATGAGCAACACGACCCCGCCGGTCGCGCCCAAGAAGACCCGCGCCGCGTAGGGAGGCGCTGATCATCCATCGCCGCGGCGCCCGAGACGTCGCGCTCGTCGCCGCTGACGAACTCGAGGCGCTGACCGAGACCGCTCATCTGCTCCGCTCCCCGAACAACGCCCGCCGGCTGACCACGGCGCTGCTCCGCGCACGCGCGGCGCGGCGAGGCTGTGCGCGATCCGTGGTGTTCGAGATGTTTGAACCGTTTCACGGCGGAACCGCGCGATAGCGCGTACATCTACCCCGGTTCGTGACGACGGACCGTTTTCGCCTTCTTTCGGGGCGCATGCGCTAAAAGGAATTCATCGACCAGTTCGCGGACAATCTGCTTTTGACGCAGGTTGCCGAAATCGCTTGGCCTGCCTAGCAGGCGCGGCCACAGAAAATACTCTTTAAGGGTAGCGATCAGCCGAACGGCGGCGTCGAAGGGTTCGGCGACGCTGAGAAGTTTGCGGTCAGTTGCGACCGCGAGCCGCGCCGCCAACGGGTGGGCGGCAACCTTGGTAATTTCTTCATAGAAGAGCTGACCGAGATTGCTCCGTCGCGCGCCTTCGGAGATCACCAAGCGAAAGGCCGAAACGGTCTTCGGTTCGCAAAACGCGCTTGCGAGCTGGTCGGCGAAGGTCGTCAGAAGAGCTCGAAGCTCGCGGCCGCTCCTACCCACACGCGCCAGCACTCGCATGGGGGACCGCTCGATAAGTGCCTGAACGACATTGACGAACAACCCCTCCTTGCTGCCGAAGTAGCGGTACAATGTCTGTTTCGACATGCACGCCTGAGCAGCGATCATATTCATGGAGGCTGCTTGGTAGCCATGGACCGTGAAAACGTCGAGCGCGACCTCCAGGATTTGCGGCGCCTTGGCGGCTGCGGTTCGGGTTGGACGACCAGCCATTGTTTTTGGTTCCACGCACCTTTGCCGCGAGCGAGAATCTTGGCCGAACCGAAGGGCCTTGCCAAGAGCGGCGGAAGGGGCTAAATCATACCAGCTGGTACTATTATTGGGAATGACCTGCTGACGATAACGAAGGTCTCAAAATGAAGCCAAGGAGGCTTTGCCATGCCAACATTGTACGGAACTCTCGGCTCGCCGTTCGTGCGGAAGGCGATCGTTGCTCTGGCCGAAAAGGGGATCAAATACGATCATGAGCAGGTACTTCCGTTCGGCCCAAATGCCGAGTATCGCAAGATTCATCCGCTGGGGAAAATTCCCGCCTACCGTGACGGCGACCGCGTGCTGCCCGATTCGTCGGTTATCCTCGCGTATCTCGAGCGGACGCATCCGGAGCCGCCGCTTTATCCCTCCGATCCTTACGAGTATGCGCGTGCGCTCTGGTACGAGGAGTTTGGCGACGGCGGGCTCGCGCCGGTCACGGGTGCGAAGATTTTCTTTGCGCGCGTGGTCGGGCCTCGCTTCATGAACCTCCAGCCCGACGAAGTCGCGATCAAGAAGACACTCGACGAAGAGGTGCCGCCGCTGTTCGACTACCTCGAACAGGAAATTGGCGGCAAACAATTCCTGGTCGCCAACCGCTTCACCATTGCCGACATCGGCGTTGCAACCCAGTTCGTCAATTTCGAGCTCGCCGGATGCAGCGTCGATGTGAAACGATGGCCGCGGCTCGCCGTCTATGTCGAGGGCATCCACAATCGGCCGAGCTTCAAAGCGGTGATCGAAAAAGAGCGCGCGATGTTCAAGCCAAACTAACAATTGACGCTTTCCCCGCTGGAAGGGGTTAGTGGGTTAGGCCGGACTTAGGAGCCGCAAACCCTGGGCGCACAGGCGTTTCAAGCTGTTGGCAGCCGATTGAACTTGCCCCGGTTGTGTGGACACCCCGAGAAGCACGAAAGTGCGGTAGGAGTGGATCATGGAAACAGGCGGCAGGGCAAGTTCATACCCCTTCCCGCACGGGAAGGGGAACCCAGCACGCGGATCGCCGGGCCGGGAGCAAGATGAGGGACTCATCGGTCTTTCGTCGAGCGCATCGTGCAGGCTAGCGGAGGCGGCGATTACGGTTGTGCTCATGGCATGAATGACCTCGACAGATGATATCGCCCGCGCTGCCGAGTCTTGCGGCGTGCGCGAGATAATCCCTCTCCCGCTCGGGAGAGGTCGCGCCGAAGGCGCGGGTGAGGGACCGAAATAATAAATCTCTCTGCCGCCAAGCCGACCCGCCGCCAGCCAGCCGCGCTCGGCTCACGAGCCTGAACCCATTGCCGCGCAGCTCCGCGGCGCAAGCACCCGCACCCGCGCGCGGACCTTGGGCCGTCATTTCGAGCCAGAGCCTGCGATCGCGATCGTCAGGGAGCAAGCCCGCGCGTCGGCAGCCGCGGCGAGAAATCCCGGGATCTCTCACGCTCGCGGACTCGGGTCGAGATGACGATCGGCGGGCATCGCCAATCCCGCGCGCTTTGCCCGCGCGCGCGGGCGCGGCTATTGTTCGTCGCGTGGCACTATCGTGGCCGTCAAGCAGACACCCCTTATCGCGCAATACTTAAGCGTCAAGCAGCGCGTGCCCGACGCGATCCTGTTTTTTCGCCTCGGCGATTTCTACGAGATGTTCTTCGAGGACGCCGAACTCGGCGCGCGCGTGCTCGATATCCAGCTCACCTCGCGCTCGAAAGACGGCGTGCCGCTATGCGGCGTTCCCTACCACGCGGCGGAAGCCTACATCGCCAAGCTCGTCAAGGCGGGCCATAAGGTCGCGATCTGCGAGCAGAGCGCGCCCGCGTCCGGCGCCGGCGCGCTCGCGCGCGGCAATTCCAGAACTCTGATGACGCGGCAGATCGTGCGCGTGATCACGCCCGGCACGGTCGGCGAGCAGACCGTGCTGGTCGCGAGTGAGAAGAATTATCTGGCCGCGATCGTGCGCGATGAGGCCGATGAGTACGCCCCTGATATTCAGGCGGCGCGACAGCACCCTCACCCGCGCGGCGAAACGCCGCGCCGCCCTCTCCCGGAGGGAGAGGGTAAGATTGGTGGCGAAGCGCCGGGCGGGCCTTTATCGGAGGTAGGGGGCAAGACTAGCGGCGAGGGCTACGCGATCGCGGCGATCGACGTCTCGACGGGCGAGTTTATCGCGGCGCGGCTCGCCAACCGGCGCCTGCTGATCGAGGAGCTATTGCGGATCGCGCCGCGCGAGATCGTGATATTGGCGAACGATCCGGAACTTAAAGTATCACTTGAAGACATGGCAGCGCCGATCACCGTGCTCGAACCCGGCGAGTATCCGGCCGAGGCCGCGCGCGGCGCGATTTCCGCCCGCTTTGGCGCGGCCGCGGCCGCCGAGCTCGAGGCCCCGCTATGCCGCGCGTCGGCCGCCGCGCTCGGCTACCTCGAGCGCAACTTCGGGCGCGATCTGGCGCATCTGGCGCCGCCCGCGGTTTATCGAGCCGCCGAATACATGATGGTCGATGAAACCACCCGGCGGCATCTCGAGCTGGTCGCCTCGAGCGACGGCGCGCGGCCCGGCTCGCTGCTCTCGATCCTTGATGAGACTGCGACCGCCGCCGGCGCCCGCGCGCTGGCCAACTGGATCGTCTATCCGCTGCTCGCGCCGGACGCGATCGCGGATCGGCACGACGCGATCGCCGAGCTGTTCGACGCGGACCTGGGCGGGCAAGTCGCCGACGCGCTCAAGCGGATTGGCGACCTCGAGCGGCTGGGCGGGCGGATCGGCGCGATGCGCGCGTCGCCGCGCGATTGCCTGCATCTGGCGCGCGCGCTCGACGCGGCGGTGCGGCTGCGCGAATGGATGCGCGAGCGCGCCAGCGCGCTCATCGGCGAGCTGGCGGCGCGGATCGCGCCCGATCCTGCGCTCGCCGCGCAAATCGACGCGACCCTCTGCGACGAGCCGCCGCTCAATGCGCGCGACGGCAATCTGATTCGCGCGGGCTTCAATCCCGAGGCCGATGAGCTGCGGGGCCTTTCGTCGGGCGCGCGCGAGGTGCTGGCGCGCCTGGAAACTTCGGAGCGCGAGCGGACCGGAATCGCCTCGCTCAAAGTCCGTTACAACAACGTGTTCGGGTATTACATCGAGGTGACGCGGACCCATCTCGGGCGCGTTCCCGACGACTACGAACGCAAGCAGACGCTGGCCGGCGCCGAGCGCTTCACCACCCCGGCGCTCAAAGAACTCGAGCGCAAAATCTTGAGCGCCGAGAGCGGTCTCAAGGAACTCGAACTGCAACTGTTCACCCGCCTGCTGCGCGACCTGCAGGCGCATAGCGCCGCGATCCTGACCGCCGCCCGCGCGATCGGCGAGTTCGACGCGCTCGCCTCGCTGGCCAAAGTCGCGCGGCGGCGCGGCTACGTCCGGCCCGCGATGAATTCCTCGCGCGCGATCCGAATCCGCGACGGACGCCATCCGGTGCTCGAAGCCGGGATGCGCGCGGGCGAGTTCGTGCCCAATGACCTCGACGCCGACCCCGACACGCGCCAGCTCCTGCTCATCACCGGCCCGAACATGGCGGGCAAATCGACCTATCTGCGCCAGGTCGCGTTGATCGTGATCATGGCGCACATGGGCGGCTTCGTGCCGGCGACCGAGGCCTCGATCGGAATCGTCGATCGGGTGATGACCCGCATCGGCGCGCGCGACGAACTGCGGCGCGGCGAATCGACCTTCATGGTCGAGATGAGCGAGACCGCGCGCCTGCTGGGCGGGCTGACCGACCGCAGCCTCCTGCTGCTCGACGAGGTCGGACGCGGCACCAGCACCTTTGACGGGCTGGCGATCGCGTGGGCGGTGGCGGAGTATCTGCACGATTCGGCGCGCGCCAAGGTCCTGTTCGCGACCCATTTTCACGAGCTGACCGATCTTGCGCGCGAGCGTCCGCGCGTTAAGAATTTGAGCATGGCGGTGCGTGAGTGGGGCGGTGAGGTGCTTTTCCTGCGCCGGGTGATCGAAGAGCCGGCCTCGCGCAGCTACGGGATCGAGGTCGCGCGGATCGCGGGGCTGCCCGATTCGATTATCGCGCGCGCCCGTGAAATTCTGTCCAATCTAGAACAGGGCGAACTCGATGAAGCGGGCGGCGTGCGGCTGGCGCACGATCGCCGCGCCCAGCGTCCCGCGCCGCAGTTGAACCTGTTCACCTCCGTCGAGAGCCGCGTGATCGACGAGCTGCTCGCGCTCGACGTGGACCGGCTTACTCCCGTCGAGGCGCTGGGCGCGCTCGCCGCGATGCGGGCGCGGCTCAAGAAGAGCGGCGGCTGACACGCTGGTCCGGTGGCGCAGGCGGTGTTGTTGGTGGTGGCGGCGGAAGCGAAAAATTTGAAAACCCACGCCTGCGCCGCCGCGATGACCGCGATGCTGGCGGCAATGCTGATCGCCGCGCCCGCGGCGGATGCCTCGATCGAGTCGGCTACACTCATCTCGGCCGATATCGCGCAGGCCGGCGCGGCGCGCGAGCTGCGCTTCGGGTTCGCCGGTCTCGCGCCGCGATGGAAGCTGAGCGCGCACGGACAGGAGCTATGGATCGATCTGCCGCACACCACGAGCCAGACGCCCCCGCGTCCGCTCTTCGGGCGTGAGGCCGCGCCGCTTGCGGCAGTGCGCGTGCTCGATACCGGCTCGGGCGGCGTCAGGATCGTGCTGCAAGTAGAAGGCAAAACCGACTACGCGATCGCGCGACTGCGTCATCAGATTGTAGTGCTCATCGCTCCCGCCGGAGCCGTCCCCAACCTTGCCGCCGCGCTGCTGACGATGCGCGAGCCGCGCGAGACTCCCCCGCCGGCCGCGGCTGAATCCCCGGGCGCGGCGCCGTCGCGCGAGCATCCTGCTCTTGCACCCACGCCGCCGCCGGCTAGGGTCGTCGCGAACGGCGCGCCCACGCGGGGACATCCGCTGGTCATGATCGATCCGGGCCACGGCGGCTACGACCCCGGCGCCAGCTCGGCGGACGGAATCGAAGAGAAGAATCTGGCGCTCGAAATCGCGCTACGCCTGAAGGCCGCGCTCGAAGCGCGCGGAATCAACGCCGCGATGACGCGCACGACCGATGAGTTCGTCGCACTCGGCGGACGTACTCGAATCGCCAATGGCGCGGATGCCGACTTGTTTGTTTCAATCCACCTAAATTCGAGCCCCAATCCGGAAACCACCGGAATCGAGGTCTATTACCTCAATAACACCACCGACCGTGCCACTATCCGGCTGGCGCGGATGGAGAATGCGCAATCGGCGGGTGGCTATGGCGCGTCGGGCGAGCCCAACTTAAACTACATCCTGACCGACTTGCGCCAACAATATAAAGCGACCGAGGCGGCTGCCCTCGCGCGGATGATCGATGCGCAGACGGTGGCCGATTTGGACGCGGGATTCGGAATCAATGTGAACGCACTCGGGGCGCGGAGGGGACCTTTTTACGTGCTGGTCGGAGCGCAAATGCCGGCGGTGCTGGTGGAATGCGGATTCCTGTCAAATCAGGCCGAGGCGCATCGGCTTGCCTCGGCGCAGTATCAGCAGATCCTGGCTCGCGGAGTCGCCGCCGCGATCGTTCATTACCTGAACGCCGACGCCGCCGTGGGTAACCTGTGAGCACCCTGGTGCGGGCTCCCGGCGAGGCCGCGCGGCCGGCGCCGCGGGGCGAAGATTTTCTGTTGCGCGAGTTCCAGACCACCCGCACTCCGGGCCTGACCGCGCGCGAGTACCTGACCTCGGTGCGCGCGGAGCTGGCCGAGTTTCACTTCAAGGGCGCCAGCGGCAGCGAGATCGTGCGGATGCACACGGCCGCGATGGACGATCTGATGCGCGCGCTGTTCCGCTACGCCGATGCCGAGCACGGGCGGCGCTTTCCCAAGCTCAATCAGCGCATCGCGGTGGTCGCACGCGGCGGATACGGACGCAGCGAGCTCAACCCGCAATCCGACGTCGATCTGCTGTTCCTGCACGATTACAAACGCGGACCCTACGCCGAGATCGTCACCGAAATAATCCTGCACGCGCTGTGGGACGCCGGGCTGATCGTCGGCCACGGCGTGCGCACCGCGCGCGAGTGCGTGCGGCTGGCCAACGATGATTTCAAGGAGAAGACCGCCGCGCTCGACGCGCGCTATCTGTGCGGCGACGAGAAGCTCTACGCCGAGCTCGACAAACTGCTGATCGCCGAGGTGCTCAACCGCAACCAGCAGAAGTTCTTCAAGGCCAAGCTCGAGGAAAGCCGCGAGCGCCACGCCAAGTACGGCGACTCGATTTATCTGCTCGAACCGAATCTCAAGGACGGCGAAGGCGGCCTGCGCGATCTGCACACCGCGATGTGGCTCGCGAAGGTCAAGTACAAGGTCCACTCGCTCGAAGAGCTGGTGCACAAGGCCGTCATCACAGACGCCGAACGCACGAGCGTGATCGAGGCGCGCGACTTTCTGTGGCGGGTGCGCAATTCCCTGCACTTCATCAGCAATCGCCATTTCGACCAGCTCACCTTCGAGATGCAGGAGCGGATCGAGCCGCTGCTGGGCTTGCGCCCGCTCGAGGGTCAGACCGCCGGCTCGGCTCTGATGCGCGCGTACTATCAGCATGCGAGCACGATCTACCAATTCGCCGAGGGGCTGATCGCGCGGGTGGTCGAGGATCCCGCCGCGCGCGGCTTTCTGCGCCGCACTCCCGTGCGTCAGATCCGCCCAGGCGTGCTGGTGCAGCAGAAGCTGCTCGCGATCGGCGACCCGGAACTGTTCAGGGAAGATCCGCTCAACCTGATCACGATTTATTCGGACTGCCAGGCGCAGGACGTCGAGCTGTCGGGCAGTGCCTATCAGTTGGTGCGTGACAACCTGGGGCTGATCGACGACGCGATGCGCCGCGACCCGGCGACCGGCAAGGCGCTGATGCTGATCCTGGCGCATCGCGGCCGCGTCGCCAGCACGCTCGAGGCGATGCATCGCGCGGGCGTCCTCGGCGCGATCATCCCGGAGTTCGGAAATCTGTACGCGCGCGTGCTGCACGACCTCTACCACATCTATACCGTCGATCGTCATTCGCTGGTCGCGGTGCGCGAACTCGAACGGCTGCGCACCGGAGAGTTCAAGGACGCCACGCCCCTGCTGACCGAGGTCGCGCGCGATCTCGATTGCCTGCCGATCGTGTTCCTTGCGCTCTTGCTCCACGACATCGGCAAGGGCCACGGCCACGACCATCATGAACTAGGCGCCACGCTGACCGCCGAAGTTTCGACCCGGCTCGGGCTGGACCCCGAGGAAGTCGATCTGGTGGTGTTCCTGGTGCGCAACCATCTTATGATGTCGCAGGTCGCGCAGAAGGGCGATATCGACGATGAACGCACGATCGATGAATTTGCGCGCCAGGTAGGCTCGATCGATCGCCTCAAGGCGCTGTATCTGCTGACCTATGCCGACATGCGCGCGGTCGCGCCCAAGGTTTACAACAACTGGCGCGACATGCTGCTGAGCGATCTGTATATGCGCGCGCTCAAGCTGATGGAGCAGCGCGATCGCGAAGCGGTCGATCCGGCGCGGCGGTTGGCGACGGTCAAAAACGCGGTGCGCGAGCAGCTCGCGCCGTCGGGCGCTCCGGCGGACGAGATCGAGGCGTTTCTGGCCGAGATGCCCGACCGCTATTTCTTCACCGTGCCGGAATCCGATATCGCGCTGCACTTCGACCTGATGCGCGCGCTCGGCGATCGTCCCATCGTAACCCGCCATCGCCACTTCCCCGAACTCGAATTCAGCGAGTTCATCGTGGTGACGCGCGACCAGCCGGGGCTGTTCTCGATGATCGCGGGCGCGCTGACCGCCAATAATTTGAACATCCTGTCCGCGCGAATCACGACCCGGGCCGGAGGGATTGCGCTCGACGTATTCCGGGTTTCGCATCTGATGGGCGCGGGCGCGATGGCGATGGAGGAAGACCGCTGGCAGCGCGTGCAGCACGACCTCGAGCGGGTGATAACCGGGGCGCAGGAGATTGCGCAACTGGTCGCCTCGGCGCATCACGTGAAAATCGCCGGGCGCCGCTTCACCCGCCGCGTCGCGACCGAAGTCACCCTCGATAATCGCAGCTCCGAGCAGTTCACGGTGCTCGACGTGTTCACCCAGGACCGGGTCGGATTGCTGTTCACGATCACGCACACGCTGTTCGAGCTCGGGATGCTGATCCATCTGGCGCGCATCTCGACCAACGCCGATCAGGCGCTCGACGTGTTTTACGTCAGCGATCGGGACGGCGCCAAAATCACCGACCTGGCGCGGATGCGCGAACTCAAGGAAACCCTCGAAGTCCGGCTCGCCGAAAACCCGGCGCAAGGGAGCGCGGCGTGAGCTGCCCCGGCTGGGACGAATTGATCGACGCGCACCTCGACCGTCAGGCGGCCGAGCGCGGGCTAAGCCGCCATTCGCTAGAGGCTTACGCGCGCGACCTGCGCGACTTCCACGAGTTCTGCACGCGGCGTGACGCCGCGCCCGCAGGCCTAGACGCCGGGCTCATCACCGCCCATCTCGAAGATCTGGGCGCGCGCTATGCCGTCGCGACCCAGCGCCGCCATCTGGCCAGTATCCGCGGGCTCGCGCGCGAGCTGGTCGAGCGCGGAATTATCGCGCGCGATCCCGCGCCGTCGGTGAAGCTGCGGCCGTATCCGCGCAAGCTTCCGCGCACGCTGACCCGGCGCGACGTCGCGACGCTGATCGAGACAATCGACACCGCGCAACTACGCGGACTGCGCGATCGCGCGATGCTGGAAATCGCGTACGGATGCGGCTTGCGCGTCTCCGAGCTGGTCAATCTGCAAATCTCACAGCTCCATCTCGGCGAAGGCGTTATCTCGGCGTTCGGCAAGGGCTCGAAAGAGCGCCTGATTCCAATCGGAGGCGCGGCGGTGCGCGCGCTCAAAGCGTACTTGAAACGCCGCGACCTCGAGTTTCGGCAGGCCGCCGAGGGCAAGCGCACCCGCAGCGCCGCGATGCGCCGCACCAGCGCCGTGTTCGTCACGCGCCTGGGGCGCGCGATGACCCGGCAGGGATTTTTCAAGGCCCTCAAGCAGTGGGCGGCCGACGACCCGCGCACCGCGTGGATCAGCCCGCACACGCTGCGCCATTCGTTCGCGACCCATCTGCTCGAAGGCGGCGCCGACCTGCGCGCGGTGCAGGAGATGCTCGGCCATAGCGACATCTCGACCACCCAGATTTACACCCATCTGACCCGCTCGCATCTACGCAAGGTGCATCGCACCTTCCATCCGCGCGCCACCCGCGCGCGGGCCACGAAAGGAACCGACTGAATTGAGCGATCTGAACGGAACCCTGGCGACGATTTGTGTGGTCGCGCTGCCGATCCTGTTTGCCATTATCGCGCACGAGGTCATGCACGGCGTGGTCGCGCTTTATCTTGGCGACGATACGGCGCTGCGCGCCGGGCGGCTGACGCTGAACCCGATTTCTCACGTGGATTTGTTCGGCACGATCATCCTGCCCTTCGCGCTCTACCTGGTCGGATTGCCCGTCCTGGGCTACGCCAAGCCGGTCCCGGTGGATTTCCGCGCGCTGCGCGGCGGGCGCAGCGGGATGCTTAAAGTCGCGGCCGCGGGCCCGCTGACCAACTTCACGCTCGCCATCGTAAGCGGCCTGGTGCTCCGCGCGATTGCCGAGCGCCTGTACGGCCCCGGCGGCCAAACGATCGTGCGGCCGATCGCACTGATGCTGCGGACCTCGGTCATCGTCAACGTCGAGCTGGGGGTGTTCAATCTTTTTCCGCTGCTGCCGCTCGACGGCGGGCGCGTGCTGTTCTCGATCCTGCCGATGGCCGCGGCGCGCGTCTATGCGCGCACGGAACGCTATGGCTTTCTGGTTCTGCTGCTGCTGCTGTATACCCATTGGCTGGACGCGGCGATCGACCCGGTCATGAGCGCCGCAATCAACGCGATCTCCTGGATGGTGCGCCTGTGAGCGACGATTCGACCAACCCGCCGCGGCTCGAAACCGACGGCTCGCCGCGCTTCAAGCTGCCTATTTATGAAGGGCCGCTCGACCTGCTGCTGCATCTGCTCAAGCGCGCCGAGCTTGATCCGCACGACGTCACCGCGAGCATCATAACCGAGCAGTACCTCGCCTATCTCGAACTGCTGGACCAGCTCAATCTCGACGTGGCCGGCGAGTACCTGGTGATGGCGGCGACGCTCTTGCTCATCAAGTCGTTCTCGATGCTGCCGCATCCGGAGCTGGCCGACGCCGAGGAAGCCGAGGATCTCAAGCGCGATCTGGTTGCGCGGCTGCTCGAATATCAACGCTATCGCGAGGCGGCGGAGAAACTCGGCGAGCGGGCGATTTTGGGCCGCGACGTGTTTGCCGCGGCGGGCGAGCCGGTTCCCGAAGCCGACAGCGATGCGCCACGCTTTACGGTTTCGATCTTCGACCTGGTCGAGGCGATGGGCGCGGTGCTCAAGCGCATCGCCGACGCCACTCCGCGCAACATCGTGCTGCGCGATATTCCGGTCGCGCAGTGCATCCCGCTGATTCTGTCCGCGCTCGAAGGCGGCCGCCGGGTCGAGTTCACCGCGCTGTTCGAGGACCTGCGCGACCGCGCGATGGTGATTGCGACCTTCATGGCGCTGCTCGAACTGATTCGCCGCCGCGAGATCGCCGCCTCGCAGGACGATCGCTTCGGCCCGATCATGCTCGAACGCATCGGCGCGGCGCCGGTCGCGCAACCGGGATAAGTATTTTGGGGATGGTGGAAACTCGTGGAAGAGCAACGTCTCAAATCGATTCTTGAAAGCCTGCTGTTCGCGGCCGGAGAGCCGGTCTCGATCGCGCGGATCGCCGCAGTGCTCGAAGCCGTCCCCAAAGCCGAGATCCAAAGCGCGCTCACTGCGCTCGGCGCCGAGTACGCGGCGAACAATCGCGGCCTCGCAATCGAAGAAGTCGCGGGAGGCTACCAGCTTCGCACGCCGCGTGAACACGCACAGTATGTGCGCCGGATGCTCGCGGCGCGTCCCCCGCGGCTCAGCCGTCCGCTGCTCGAAACGGTGGCGATTATAGCCTACCGCCAGCCGATCACTCGGCCCGAGATCGAGCAGTTGCGTGGAGTCGATACCGGCGGAGTGCTCGAAACCCTGCTCGAGCGGCGGCTCATCAAAATCGCGGGCCGCAAGGAAGCTCCCGGCCGTCCGATGATGTACGCGACCACGCCGGAATTTCTCACCGTGTTCAGCCTGAAGGATCTCGAAAGCCTGCCCGACCTGAAGGAGTTTCAGGAAATCGAGCGCGCCGTCGACCAGGCGGAGATCGGGCCGGTGGAAAGTATCGAGACCCATCCCGAGGATACTGCTCCTGCCGCTGAGGAATCGCCGGCCCTTGAGTCCGCGAAGGCCGCCGACCCCGAACCGGAAAAATCCGGCGGCGAGAATTAGCGGCGGATGGGCTGCGCGGGGAGTCAGACTCGGAACCGGAAACGGCGGCATACGTTCGCTTCGTGCAAAGAGGTTTAGGGATATGACCTGCTCGCGATGCGGCAATGATAATCCGGCAGGCGCCAAATTCTGTGGCAATTGCGCCGCGCCGCTCGCGAATCTGTGCGCAAACTGCGGCGCGGAAAATCCACCCCAGTTCAAATTCTGTGGTCAGTGCGCATCCGCGCTGGGCGCTTCCGCACCGGCGCGCCAATCTTCAACCCCGATCGCGGTTCAGGCGGCAGATTCCTCAACCGTACCACTCGAGGGTGAGCGCAAGACGGTCACGGCGTTGTTCGCGGACATCAAGGGCTCGACCGAGCTCGAACAGGACCTCGACCCCGAAGAGGCGCGCGCGATAATCGATCCGGCGCTCAAGCTGATGATCGACGCGGTGCGGCGCTACGACGGCTACATCGTGCAAAGCACCGGCGATGGAATCTTCGCGATCTTCGGCGCACCCGTGGCACATGAGGACCATCCGCAACGCGCGCTTTACGCGGCGCTGCGGATGCAGGAAGAAATTCGCCGCTACGCCGAGAAGTTGCGCGTCGAGTACAACGCCGAACGCCCGCATTCGAGCCTCGGCTATCGCAGTCCCGAGGAGTTCGTCACGGCGATCGAAAGCAATCAAAGGAGCGCGGCCGGCGCGATGCACGGCGCGCCGACTGCGGACCCAGAGCCTACAACGCTTTCCGGCCCGCCCTCAAACCGGGTGGAGGGCGGGCCGGAAAGCTGATATCGGAACCATGCAACTAACCGGGAACTCTCACTATCCGCGGACCAAACATGGGGTGCAGGTCACGAGCATGAACGCTAAGCGTCAATCGCAGAGCAAAGGCCGTACCTTTACCAAGGACAATTACTGCGCCGCGGACCTCCTACATGCTGCTATCGACCACCTCGGTTCGTCAAGGGTTTTGTTTGAGCGCCATCCACGTTGCTTCGATTCGGCGGGCTATCTGGCTCACCTGGGGTTTGAGTTGATCTTCAAGGCTGTCCTGCTTCACACTACCGGACAGTTCCCAGGCGAGCATTCATTTCCGAAGCTCCTCAGCGTAATTAAGTCTGCTGGAGTTGACTTTCCTTTTGACGATTCTCAGCATCACTTGCTGGACAAGCTCGAAGAGTTCAAAGACCTGCGGTATCCAATACCAAGCGGGTCGCCTTCGATTGGAGATCAAGACTGGGAGCAGGCAGAGGCTCTGTTCCGGTGGATCGTCGCCCGCATTCCTACCGAATTGCGCCAGCACATTCAGTTTGTGGATCAAACAGTGAAATTCAACAGAATTCTGATGCGCAAGCCGAAGGTCATTTGATTCCGCGCGTCCCCTCTCACCTGGCGCAATCTTCAGAGTGGCAATGGGAACCGCCAAACGCCCATTGGGGATTATCCGTGCTGGCTCGCGATCCGAAGGACGGGCACTCCTTGAATTCAGTGCGGTAGGAAACTGAGAGTTCTTGGATTCAGATCCCGGGGTTTTGAAATCCCGCCAAAACTAACGCCCGAGCAATGCTGATCGTGAGGACATAGCCGAGCGGAATCCACCACAGGTGATGCGAAGGCGAAACGCGGAAAATGGGTACCAATGCCAAACCGGCGACTTGCCAAGCGGCGATCCATCCCGTCGGAGTCAGTAGCGCCAACTTCCCGCTGGCGGTGCGCAGTATAAAACAAGCGTAGATCCTGCGGGCGGTAAAGAGACCAACCCCTGTCCACAACAACCAAGCGGCCGTCACGGTCGGGTTTGTGACATGTCTTCAGGAGTCGTCTTACGCTCAGTCTGCACGAGACGCTGCAGCACCATCTTCCGGACTCGGCCTCCGCGTGACGCGACCCACTCGACACCATAGCGCAGCGCATCTCGTTCGCTGTCAAAAATCGGTGCGCCGTAGAAAGGCTGCTCCTTGATGCCGAGCGTATCCCGACGAACCAGAGTGATGGTCATCGCCCACTTGCCCGCGTGCTCGCCGGCAAGGCGATACGGTTCAATTTCGAAGAAATCCATCCGCTCACGAGTATAACCCTTGGCGAAAACGGTTTCCATGCAGAGATGGCACACCCAATGGCGTCCCCCTATTTTGTGCGCATCGCCGAAGCCGAGTGTTGCTCCGACCCCATGCTGCCGCCCGAGAAGTTTTCGCGGCGAGGGTCGCGACGTGCTGCTTGTTCTTGAAGTAGCAAGGCGATGGGCCGTCCTCGTCAAACCCCCGGCTGGGGCTGATTCGCGCCTACCATCGCCACTATTTATCGTTCGTGCTAAGGACTGGTCAGGGATAAACCTTATGGGATCTGATCAAAACGCAGGCGCTGACCCATGATATTTCTTGTGGGATTTCTGTTGGCGCTCGCGCTGGTTTGGTACGAGAACAAGTTCATTGTGCTTGACGTCGTAGGACGCCCACTTTTTCTTTCGGCTTCGATGAATCAGGTGGCACTGTATCTGGTCCGCATGGTCATCACGTACGGAAGCTTCGCGGGTCTCTTCTTCGTCTACGGAGCGCCGCTGGCTGGCGCGGCGTTCGTGACATATTGGATGTTTTCGTGGGCCACATTTCGAACGTACTTCGGCCGCGAAGTCCGTAGGGTTGCCAAGGGAATAATGAGGTCGGAACCGGATGACGACCCCTTCTATAAAACAACCGAGGCCGAGGCTTTGGAAGCCACGACGCGAATTGTGACCGGCAACATCAAAACAGCGGGCAGGGGCGATGTTTTTTGACCGTCCTCCGCGCGCGAGACGAATCACGTACAGGCGCTTCAAGCGGGACGCCGTGGCCGTATCCGGACGTAGGCGGACGCGGTATGCTATGGAAGGTGATCGAGCGATACCCATGAATGAGAAGTTTCTGGTTACGTTGGAGACTGACGAGGACGGCTGGCTGGTTGCCGAGTGTCCGGCACTTCCCGGCTGCGTCAGCCAGGGGCGCACTCGCGAACAGGCGTTCGCGAACATCCGCGAAGCGATCATCGCATCGCTCGAAACGCGCCGCGCGCTGGGGCTCCCAAGCGGAATCCAGGTGGCCGAGATTGAAGTTCCGCCGGCCGCATGAGCCGGCTACCAGTTTGCTCCGGGACTGATGCTTGCGTGATGATACTTTTTGCTATCGGGTGAATCGGCATGAACGCGGATGAAATTCGGCTCGAAATCGAAATCGATCGCGAAGCGGACGGACGCTGGATCGCGGAGATTCGCGCCCTGCCCGGCGTGATGGCCTACGGCTCATCCCGTGAAGCCGCGATCGCCAACGTCAAGGCACTTGCCTTGCGCGTCATCGCCGATGAAATCGAACATGGCGAGCGCCCGCGCGATCCCGCCAGCGTGCTTTTCGGCCTTGCCGCTTGAGTCAGTGGCCTGCCGCCAAGGCCAAGCGCGTGCTGGCCGCGCTCCTACGCATCGGCTGGCGAATTAAGCGCCAGTCTGGTTCCCATCGTCGCCTATACCGCCCCGGCTGGCCTGACTACACTTTCGCCTTTCACGAGGATGCCGAAATCGGCCCCGCAATGCTCACGCGCTTGGCGGAGCAAACCGGCCTTAAGCCGCGAGACCTGTGACAGCGCTACTGCGCTCATTGCGGGCGCAGGTCCGTGATTTCGGGCGGGAGCCGATCCAGCCGGGCGGCGATTTCATAGGCGCTCTGATAGTCGCGGCGCCAGGATCGCGCGGGCGATATCATTTTCAAGCGCGACAACCGTCCTCGCGCGGATGCTCGCGAAGCAAGGCAAGCGCGATGCTCGCGGAGATTTACCACTGGTTCACCGAGGGCTTCGACACCGCCGATTTGCGAGACGCCAAGGCGCTGCTCGAAGAACTAAGTACTCAGTAACGGCTTGCGCACGCCGGGACATTACACTGTTGGGGCGCGGCGCGCTTAGCTGCCCGAATCCTCGTACATGTCGGCTGCCGCGCTGTAGTTCTCGAAGCGCGTGAATTGATTCACGTAGGTCAGCTTGGCGGTGTCGGTCGGGCCGTTGCGCTGCTTGGCGATGATGATCTCGGCGACGCCGGGCTCTTTGGTGTCGCGATGGTACATCTCGTCGCGATAGATGAATCCTATCACGTCGGCGTCCTGCTCGATCGCGCCCGACTCGCGCAAATCCGCCAGCAGCGGACGCCGCTCGGGGCGGGTTTCGACCGCGCGGTTTAGCTGCGACAGCGCGATTACCGGAACGCGGAGTTCCTTGGCGAGAGCCTTGAGCGAGCGTGAGATTTCCGAGATTTCCTTTTCGCGCGATTCGCCCGGCCGCGACGAGCGCATCAGTTGCAGATAGTCAACCACGATCAGGCCGAGGTTGATGCTCTTGTCGCGCATCAGGCGGCGGCACTTGGCCTTGAGCGCGATCGGCGAGATGTCGGACGAATCGTCGATTAGTATATTGGACGCGCTCAGGCGGTCGGCCGCGTCGATCAGCTTGGGGAAATCCTCCTTGCGGATGTGGCCGGTGCGGACCTTCGAGCTATCGACGCGCGCCTCCGAGCACAGCATCCGGAGCACCAGTTGCTCCTTGGACATTTCGAGCGAGAAGAACGCGACTCCTACCGTCGGTTCGGCGTGCAGCGCCGCGTTGGCCGCTATATTGAGCGCAAGCGCGGTCTTCCCCATCGAGGGCCGCGCGGCCAGGATGATCAGGTCCGAGGGCTGGAAGCCTGCTGTGATTCGGTCCAGATCGGCAAACCCGCTCGGCACGCCGGTGACCGCTTCCTTGCGCTCGTAGAGCCGCTCGATAATCTTGATCGACTCGACCGTCAGCTCGCGCATCGCGTGGAACGCGGGCCGCACGCGGCGTTCGGAGATTTCGAATACCTGATGCTCCGCACTGTCGAGGAATTCCTCGACGTTGCTGGGCGCGTCATACGCGCCCGAGGCGATTTCGGTCGCGACCGAGGCGAGGCTGCGTAGAACCGATTTTTCGCGGACGATCCGCGCGTAATGCGCGACGTTCGCGGCGGTCGGAACGATTGACGCAAGCTCCGCGATATAGCCCGCGCCGCCGATCAGCTCGAGCTTGCCGCGGGTGCGCAGCGCGTCGGTCAGCGTGATCGCATCGACCGGCTGGATATGATCCGACAGATACGCCATCGCGCGGAAGATCTCGCGATGCGCCTCGCGGTAAAAGTCCTCGGCGGTGATGGTTTCAAGGGCGTAGTTGATCGCTTCGTTGTCGAGCAGGATCGCGCCCAGCACCGATTGTTCGGCTTCGAGATTTTGCGGGGGAACGCGCCTTAGAATGTCATCCGCACCGTCTGCCACCTCACCACCTCCGCCGCGTGCGATTTCTCAAGAGGGCGGAATTATCCGCGAACCGGCGACCGCCATCAAGCTGCATTTTCAGATCAACACGATATCCCGAGCCTGTGAAGAGCGTATCAACCGCGCATCCACAGGCCTCACGCGCGGCGGCGGCGCTTCGGCGCGCGCGCCAGCATGGGCCCCGCTAGCATCCCGAACAAAAATCCACCGACATGCGCCCACCACGCCACTCCGCCCGCGATCGCGCCATGCCGCGGCTGCGAGATTCCGGCGTAGAGCTGCACGGCGAACCACGCGAGCAGATAGATCACCGCCGGAATTTCGGTCATCTGGATGAACACGAAGAGCGGCAGCACGGTCAGGATGCGCCCGCGCGGAAAGAAGATGAAATACGCGCCGAGCACGCCCGCGATCGCGCCCGAGGCTCCGATTACCGGAATCGGCGACGCGGGCGCCATCGCGACGGTCGCGAGAGCGGCCGCGATTCCCGCGGCGAAGTAGAAGACCAGATAGCGCCGCGAGCCCATCCTGAACTCGACCGCTGCGCCAAAGATGAACAGGTAGAGCATGTTGCCCGCGATATGCCAGAGGCCGGCGTGCAGGAACATCGCGGTGACGATCGTCGCGAGCCGCTCCGCGATCGGCGCCAGGCGCCATACGGCCTGCCGATACGCGAGCGCCGCGCACGCCTCCGAGATCCGCTCTGGCGCCATCGCGAAGCGCGCGACAAATCCACGCGCCTGCGATCCAAGCGTCAATTCGTAAATGAAGACGGCCAGGTTCGCCGCGATCAGCGCGGAGTTCACGGGAGTCAGCCGGCGCGGCGCGGCGTTATCGCGAAGTGGGATCATTGTACGGCAGCCGACGGTCGGCGGTATCGTACAGGCTGGTCATGGGCGGAAGCACGCGCCACGGCGCTTGAGGATCGCGCCGATGTGTGCGACAAATTTTGCGAGTCCCCGCATGCGCGCCGATTCCGCGCCGAGCAATCGCACGGACGCCTGCGGGTTCGTCCCGACGGAGGTTAGCATTATGGAAGTTGTCTCACAGGAAATTTTGGTGGCGACCGGCGCCGAGAAGATGCCCGCGCATCTGGCGCGGCCGGCGTCTGGCGGTCCCTATCCCGCGCTGGTGGTCGTGATGGAAGCGTTCGGACTTAACACCCATATCAAGGGCATCACCGATCGCTTCGCGGCCGAGGGTTTCGTCGCGATCGCGCCGAATCTCTATTTTCGGCAGCCCAACAACGTCGTCGCTTACAACGATTTGCCGGGCGCGTTCCGCCTGATGGGGTCGCTCAGCGACGATCAGATCGTCGCCGACATGACGGCGGCGATAAATGTCCTGAAGACCCAAAGAGACGCGAAGCCCGCGATCGGCACGGTCGGCTTCTGCATGGGCGGACGCGTGAGCTTTCTGACCGCGTGCCGCAACCCGGACGTGAAAGCCACCGCGCCATACTACGGCGGCGGGATGGTGACCTCGCGGCAGGCGGAAGTGAAGCCGCCGATCGCGTATGTCGAAGGTCTGCGAGCGCCGGTGCTGGCGTTTTTCGGCGGCAAGGACGCGTTCATCCCCATCACCGAGGTTGACGCGTTCCGTGACGCGCTCAAAAAGGCGGGCAAGCCGGCGGAGGTCGTATTCTATCCCGACGCGGACCACGGCTTCATGTGCGACGATCGCCCGTCGCATCATCCGCAGCACGCCAAAGAGGCGTTCGCGAAAACGATCGCATTCTTCAAGCAGAACCTCGGTTGAGGATTGAAGGAAAGCGGGCCGGCCGAATCCGGCCCGCGCTAGTTCTGCTTGCCGGCGCCGCGATTGTGTGCGCCACCGCCTGCTATTCCTCGAATTACCGCAAGGAACTCGCCGCGAATACGGATTTGATCTCAGAGCTTGCGGACAAGCTTGCCGATTACTGCCAGGCGGGCTTTACGATCGACAAGCGTCAGGTCTCGTCCGAGGAAATGGGCGAGTTTTATTACGCGCTCAAGAAAGCGCGCGGTTTGTCCGCGGCCACGGCGCGCGCTTCCGCACGCGCCTCGCATCGCGACTTCGACGCGATGCTGGATGCGTACGCCGCGTTCCTGCGCTCCGCCGATGAATATCGCCTTGCCGCGCATCCCGACCCGGGGCGTCTTGCGGCGCTGATCGCGCAACGTCGGACGGTCGAGAACGCCGCCGCCAGAGTCCGCGCCGATCTGGCGCGCGAGGATGGTTGAGCTCAGAGCGGCGCCCTCACCCCTTCCAAGGATTGCCGTAGCGATCGAGGCATACGACCTCGCTGACCGGGCGGCGTCTTATTGGGCCGAACTTGTCGCTCGGATATCCGATCGGCATCATCGCGTAGGTCTGCACCTCAGGCGGCAGGCCTAGCACCTCGCGCACCTCGTCTTCATAGTACATGTGAATCGTGGTCAGGCAGGTGCCGAGCCCGAGCGCGCGGCAGGCCAGGATGATGTTCTGCACGGCGGGATAGATGCTCGAGCCGCTGGTGCGCGCCATCGTGTGCATCTTCGCGAGCTCCTCAGGCGGCAGCTTCGGCGGCGGTCCCGCCGGTGCAATCTGCTTCAGGCACGCGAGCAACAGCACGGGCGCGTCGCCCATGTGCTGGACCAGATAGGTGGCCGAGGCCGTCAGCTTCTCATAGTTGGCCTGCGACATGTGTGCGGGCTTGGTGCGCCCGGTGTACATCGCGAACAGGATATCGCCGGCCTTGCGATAAATCTCACCGAGCTTTTTGCGCTGCGCCGCGTCCTTGACCACGATGAACAGCCACGACTGCGCGTTGCTGCCGGAAGGCGCGCGAATCGCGGCGTCGAGCACTTTGGTCATCACCTCGTCGGGCACCGGATCAGGCTTGAACCTGCGCAGCGCGCGCGCCGTGTACATCGCATCGAATATTCCCATCTCAGCCATCAGTATTCTCCCAAGTCGGATTGCGGCCCGGCGAATATCGGTTATCCGGGCGCGTAAAAAAGGGCGGTCCGGTGGGCCGCCCTGCGGACGCGATAAACCTTGCGCGCGCTCAGACCGGAGGATGCGTGCCCGGCGGGCGCTCGGTTCCCATCAGTAATTTCATTACCTTTTTTGCCTCTTCCGGATCCTTGACCATCACGCCCGGCTGATCGTGATGCTTCATAACCTTGTCGTCCGCCGTAAACTCGCGCACGGTGGTACAGTATTCCAGCAGCAATCCATTTGGATCGCGGAAATAGATCGAGCGGCACCACTCGTGGTCAACCACCGGAGTCACATCGACGCCGCGCTCGACGAGCGTCGCGCGCTTGGCCTCGAGTTCCTGGACCGTGTCGCAGTTGAACGCGAAATGATAGAACCCGCTCGGCAAGCCCTGCGCGCTGTTGATGTCGGTGGCCCATTCGGCCGGCATCCCCTGGACCTTTTCCGGGCACATGAACGCGACCAGCGATCCGTCGCCCGTGTTCAGGAAGGCGTGCTTGATTTTGCCGCCGCCCGGCGTCTCGATTATGTCGGCCCACGCGACTTCCCATCCGAGCTTCTGGGTATAGAACGCGATCGTGCGCTCGATATCGAGCGTCGCCAGACCAAGGTGATGAACTCCCGTACGCTTCATTGCGGCAACCTCCTCTGAACGATGGTTCAGACCGGCTAGGGCGTAATTTAGCACTCGGACACGGGGGTCAGTCAAAGCCTCCGAAACGATCGCTCAGGATGCGGCGCAATCAATCGATCCGGATGAACTTGTGCTTGATCGCGTAGCGCACGATCGCGGCGGTCGAGCGCAGGTCAAGTTTCTGCTTGAGGTTCTCGCGATGCACCTGCGCGGTCTTGGGACTGATCCCGAGCCGCTGCGCGACCTCCTTGGTGGTGGCGCCATCGCTGACCAGCCGCAACACCTCGCGCTCCCGGCGGGTCAGCCGCGGACCGCCCTTCTGGCCAGCGGGCAGCGGATTGCGCAGCCGGCCCAGCACGATGGGCGCGATCGATGGACTTAAATAGCGGCGCCCGGAATGGACCGCGCGCACCGCCGCCATCAATTCGCTCGACGCGTCGGTCTTCAACAGATAGCCGGCGGCGCCCGCCTCGCCGAGCGCTTCGAGGACATACTCCTCGTCGTCGTACTGGCTCAGCACCAGCACCTTCACCGCCGGCGAGTCGTGCGCGATTCGATGCGCCGCGGCAAGACCGCCCAACCCGGGCATCCCAAGATCCAGCACCACCACGTGCGGATGCAGTTGCGCCGCGAGCTGGATGGCGCTTTCGCCGCTGGCCGCCTCGCCGATAATCTCGCATTCCGGTTCGAGCACCAGCCGCAGCGCCTCGCGAAAGATGCGATGGTCGTCGGCGAGCAGCACGCGGACTCGTTCGTGTGAATCGATCATGTGATGTCCGGAATTTCCGCGCTGAGCGTAGTGCCTGACCGGCTCGATTGAATTTCGAGCTTGCCGCCCATCAGCTCGAGCCGTTCGCGGATGCCGCCGATACCCATCGCGGGATGCTCCACCGAATCGGGCGCCATCCCATGGCCGTTGTCGCGCACGATTACTCGCACGCACCCGTCGCCGCGCTCGATCGAGACTTCGACCTCACCCGCTCCAGAGTGGCGCGCGACATTGGCCAGCGCCTCGCGCGCGACCTGCCAACATAGCCGCTCGACCGGGGCCGAGATGCGCGTGACGCCCTTGCCACGCGTCAGATGCACGCCAATACCGCCGCTGCGCAGACGCTCGAGTTCCGCCTCGAGCGCTTCAACCAGCGTGGTCCGATCCAGTGACGCCGGTTTCAGTTCACGCGTGCGCGCGCGCAGCTCCTGCGCGATTTGCTGAAAGATGTTGCGCGCTTCCTCGCCGCCGCCCTCGAGCGCGATTTGCGCCGCCGCGAGCAATTGCGCCTGGTCATCATGCAAATCGCGCGCGATCCGCGCGCGTTCATCGTCGATCGCCGAGTACATCCTGAGCGCCAGCCGGCTGACCAGCGCGCGATGCTCGCCCAAGGCGTCCTCGGCGATCCACGCACGCACGATAGGCGCAAGCCGCGCGCCAAGCGCCTGCGCGCGCGCAGTCATACCCGGAGCCGCAAGCTCGCCCTCGGCCAGACCAATCACCGACTGACCGCACGGAAACACAATCCATCCGCCGCTGAAGATTTTGTCCTCGGGCAACGCCCGTGCGGCGCCGAAACCGGGAAGCCGGATGAGCGGGCGCCCGGTGCGAGCGCATTCCAGGATCGCTGAGGATTCTCCAAGCTCGCGCGGGCGCGTGACCGCACGCGAGGCCGCGACGATCCGCACCGCGCGGTCGCGCGGCGCCGCGACAATCCATCGGCCGCATCCGAGCGCGCGCGCCGCCGCCTCACCCAGCGCGGTATACCGCCCTGCCCCTTCGAGCGCGAAGAGCCCGGCCGCCGCGCGCTCGAGCGCTTCGCGTTCGGCCTCGCGCGCAGCACCGGCTTGGGTCATCGCGGTGCTGCGTGATTGCGCCGCGCCGGCCTTGTCGAGCCAGAACTTCCGCGAGCGCGCGCCCTCACGCGCGGCAACGTCCGCCAGCGCGGCCCTGCCAACAAGTTCAAGTATCGCTTCAGTTTTTGCAGTGCCCCGCGCAAAACCGCCCGCGACCGCGACTCGCACGACAGTCGCGCCGTCGGATAGCACCAGGCCGATGATATCGGCTCCAATTCGGCGCGCGCGCGAATCCGATGCGCCAGCACCGGCCCGCGCGGGCATCGTGGCCAGCGCGGCGCGCAATTCGTCTTGGGAAATTTCCGCCGGCTGGACTCCGGTTGCCGCTGCGGTGGAAACCGTCTCGCCGCCACCTCCGGGCGCTTCCCACGCAACCATACACGTACGAGCGCCAAGCGCGGCTCGCCCGAGCTCGGCAAATTTGGCTATGGCCGCGCCTTGCAGCGCGTCTTGATCCGCGCGTTCGGCCGCGCCGCCGACCGCTGCGCTTCTAGCTTCACCAAGTTGTTTCGCTTCGCGCACGCCATCCCCTTTTTAGGCGGAGCGACCAGCCTTCCGCGTTCGATGCTAATGATTCCCCGGCGGCGGCTCTTGACCAAGAGCCCGGCCGAGGCGGTTCATCTCATCTCCAAACGCCGTCCAGTCACCCGACTTAAGCGCGTCGAGCGCATGCGAGTAATGAGACGCGGCATCCCTAAGCGCTGCCGGCGTCGGTTGCGGCGGCGGCGCCGCCGCGGCGGCAAGCGACGGCCGTGACGCGGCGGCCGCGACCGTCGCGACGGTGGGCGCCGCGGTCGAGATGGCGCCCGGGCCGAACAGCGCGTGCAGGGTCGAGTCCAGAGTGTCGCCCATCACGACCCGGTCGCTGTACGAGGCGATCACGCGCTGCAACTCGGGGAGCTGTCCGTTCTCAGCGCTGATGTACAGCGGTTCGACGTAGAGCAGCGAATCCTGGATCGGGATGACCAGGAGATTGCCCAGCACCACCTTAGAACCCATCTGATTCCACAGCGAAATCTGGCGCGAGATATCGGGGCTCTGGTTGATGCGCGCCTGAATCTGGTACGGGCCATAGAAGAGCTTGTCCTTCGAGAACGAATACTCGAACAGATGCCCGTAGTCGGCGCCGTCGCATCGCGCCGCCAGCCACGAAATCATGTTATCGCGTCCCTGCGGCACCATCGGAAGCATCAGGATGTATTCGGCGTGGGACTCGCCGGGCAGCCGCATGATCACATAGTACGGCTGCATCGCCACGGTCTGCCCGCCGAAATTCTCGCGCGGAAAGCCCCACATGTCCTCGCGATTATAGAAGACCTGCGGATCGGTCATGTGATAGGTGCTGTAGATATCGGCCTGGATGAGAAACATATCTTCCGGGTAGCGGATATGCGCGCGCAGATCCGGCGGCATCGCGTCCATCGGCTTGAACAGCCGCGGAAATATCTTCTCCCACGTCCGGATAATCGGATCCTCGGGATCCGTGACGTAAAAATCGGTCTGTCCGGAGTATGCGTCAACCACGACCTTGACCGAGTTGCGGATATAATTGATCTCGTCGCCGTTGCGCTGCGAGTAAGGAAAATGATCGCTGGTGGTGTAGCCGTCAACGATCCACACGATCCTCCCGTTGTGCAGCACCGAGTACGGATCGCGATCCAGATGCAGGAACGGCGCGATGTACGCGATGCGGGCGGCGATATTGCGCCGCAGCATGATTTTGCTCTTCGCGACGATAGTCTCGGTCACCAGCAGGTTGATGTCCTTGAAGAAGTAACTGAACAGCAGGCGCCGCCAGAATCCCGCGATCGGCACGCCGCCCGAGCCCTTGTAATACGAGAATACGTTGTCAGTGCCGCTCGGGTAGTCGAATTCGGGCGTCGCGGAATTGACGATGCAATAATTGTCGGGTTCCTGGCCAAAGTAGATTCCCGGCTGATCGATTTTCAGCCCGACGCTCGAATTTGCCGGAATATCCTTGATATAAAAAATCGGCAACCCTTCGGAATCCTTTTTGTTCACCGGACTCATCGCGACGCCCGCGCCGTGCGTGAACTTCAGATGCTGGTTGACCCACGTCTGCGCGTTGTCGGGAAGCTGCGCGATATTCATCTCGCGCGCCGACAGCATCACCTCGGTGTAATCCGCTCCGATGGAATAGCGATCGATATCCACGTCCCGGAAATCATAGTACAACCGGATTTCCTGGAGCTGGCGGTAGGTCGCCAGCAGCGGACGCGGATCCCACAGCCGGATATTCTTGATGGTCGGCGCGTCCTGCTGGATCGAGGTCATCGTCAGCAGTCCCTTGCCGCCAAACGGCTTAACATCCACCGTGTCGAGCTTGTAGGCCCGGCGGGTCATCGCGATGTTGCGCTCGAGGAAGGGGCGTTCGACGCGGAGCTCGTCGGGCTTGACCCACAACCGTTCGATAACGGGCTGGAGGAAATTCAGGATCAGAGCGGGAGCGAAGACCAGCACCGCCGCGATCACCGGCCGGCGCAGTCCCTTGGCGGTGAAATTCGAAAAGCATACTATCGCCGCCGCTATCGACAGCCCAACCATCAGCCACAGCCCCGGCCGCCATAAAACCGAGTCAACGTAGCGCAGGCCGAACACCACGCCGTTGGTGTGAAACAGAAGCCCGAAGCGCGCCAGCCAATAGCTCATCGCGCGCTGGATAAAAAACAATCCCAGGATGATCGAAAAATGCGCCGCGGCGCCCGGCGCAATCCGTGGCGGCGATTCGCGGAAATCCAGCGCGCCACGCACCCAATACACCGCCGCCGCGCCCGCGCCCGCCAGAAAAATCAGCAGCAGGAACAGGTCGCGCAAATCCTCCAGCAATGGGAGCTTGAATACATAGAACCCGACGTCGTTGCCGAACGCCTTTTCGGTCAGGCCGAACGGCACGCCATAGAACGATTTGAGATACACGTCCCAGCTCGTGCCCTCGCCCTGCGCGGCGAGAATCGCAAGCACCCCGGCGCCCAACAACACCATCGTCTTCCACGGCACGCGCTCGCCGAGCGCCCGGATCATCTCGGGCAGATTAACTTCGGTCATCTGGTCGGGCCGGCGCACCACATGCAACCGCTCGCGATCGCGGCTGAGTGCCACCGCGGCGAGCCCGCTGGCGGCAATCACAGCGAACGCAATCAGCCACATGAGCAGAAAAATCGCGACTTCGGCGGTGACCTCGGTCGCGAACACCTGTTCGAAGCCGAGCGAGCGGAACCACAGCAGATCGACGAATAATTGATCGGCCAGCGACAGGACGATAATCGCGGCGATCACGATCGCCGCAATGGAGAAGAAGATTGTTCTCGGGCGCATCAGGGTGCCTGGCTACTGGGTCGCCCGCTACGCGCCCCGGGCTATGCGGCTCACATGCTCGCGGACAAGATCGGGCGGGCATAGCCAGATGAACAGCTTCAGAGCGGCCATTGTCACCAGGATCCAGTCAAGTTCACCCACCAGCGGAACGAAATCCAGCTCGAGCGCGGGCGGCGTGAACATCAGCAACAATGCCAGCACCGGCACCATCTTGGGCAGTATCGGCACACGGGGATCGGTCATCAGGCGCCAGAACACGCGGGCGAACTGGGGCAGATATGCGGCGAATCTGCCGACCGTCATCGGCGACAGGAATTGCATGCGCAGGAATTGCCGAAACATCTACACCATCCCCTTCCAGCGCCAGTCTAGCACACGCGCGCCCCGGAGATGCCATCGCCGGCGCGCCGGACCGCGGACGGTTTTCTGGTACAATCGCGGGCGCGGCAAATCTGGAAAGGAGGCTCGCGGGTTGAAACGGCACATGGCGCTGGGGGACTTTCTGGTCGCGTACCTGCGCAAAATCGGCGTCGATACGATCTTCGGAATCCCCGGCGATCTGGCGCTCAAACTGTTTTTCGCGCTCGGCAAACGCCACGGCCTCCGGATCGTAACGCTCTCGCACGAACCCGGCATCGGCTTTGCCGCCGACGGCTACGCCCGCGCCACTGGCAAGATCGGCGTAGCGTGCGTCACCTATGGCGCGGGCGGCCACAACATGGTCAATCCGGTGGCGGGATCGTTTTCCGAGCGCGTGCCGATTCTGATTTTCTCGGGCGGTCCCGGCGAAGAAGAGCGCAAGCTCGGCACTTTAATCCATCATCAGGCCCGCGAGATCGAGTCCCAGCATCGCATCTACCAGGAGGTCACCTGCGCGTCGCGCGTGCTGGGCGACCCGCGCACCGCGGCGCAGGAGCTGCACGCCGTGGTCCGCGCCATCTGGGCCGAGCAGCGTCCGGGCTATGTCGAGATTCATCGCGACATGGTCGATCGCGTGATCGAGGTGCCCGCCGAGTTGATCCGGTGGGACGGGCATCTGCACTTTGACGAATCCGACGCGCGCAAGGTCGAGGAAGCCGCCCGCGAGACCGCCGCGATGTTCAACCAGAGCCGGCGCCCGGTCATGATCGCGGGTATCGAGATTCATCGCTACAAGGCCGCCCACGAGCTGGTCGAGCTGGCAGAAAAGATGGGCACACCGGTGTGCGCGACGGTGTTGGGCAAGGGCGCCTTTCCGATGGATCATCGGCAGTACATGGGCGTGCATGTCGGACCGATAAGTCCGCCGCCGATCGTGGCGCGGATGGACGCCGCCGATTTCGTGCTCAACCTCGGCTGCCTGAAGACCGACATGAATTTCGGCAACCGCCCCCCACACGTGATTCAGAGCCGCTCGGTGTGGGCGGTCGATCGCAAGGTGGACGTGAAGTACCACACCTATATCGACGTGGGAGTGCGCGATTTCGTGCGCGCGCTGCTGCGCCAGGACCTGCGCCATCATAAGGAGCAGGTCACCTACGCCGACAATCTGCACGACACGCCGACCGCGGAGAACCGGCAGATCCGGGTCGCGCAGATCCTGGTCGCGGTCAACGACTTTCTTGCGGCGCATCACAACTACCTGGTGGTCACCGAATCGGGCGATATGCTGTTCGGCGGACTCGACGTCCGCGTGCCGCGGCAAGGCGCCTATCTGGCGCAGGGGTTTTACGCCTCGATGGGATTCGCGGTGCCGGCCGCAATGGGAGCGCAGGCGGGCTCGGGAATGCGGCCGATCGTGCTCTGCGGCGACGGCGGCTTTCAGATGACGGGTCCGGAGATTTCACACGCGCCGATGATGGGTGCGAATCCGATCGTGATAGTCGTCAACAATGGCGGATGGGGCATCTTCCGGCCGATTGTCGAGCGCCGCGACCTGCTCGACATCCCGCCCTGGCCCTACGCCAAGCTCGCGCGCGATTTTGGCGGCGCCGGCTTCGAGGCGCGCACGCTTGCCCAGCTTCGCCGCGCGCTCGCGGCGGCGCATCGGTCACGCAGCTTCGCGATTATCGACGTGCACGTCGGGCGCGACGATCTGTCGCCCGTGTCGGTCAAGTACATTCGCGCCGCCGCCAAACGCTCGCGGGCTCCGGGCCAACGCGGCGCACGCGGGAGCGCAACAATATGAGTGACGCAACCGAGCGCTATCGCGCGCGCCATCGCGATTTCAAGTGGAGCGTGCCGGCCGAGTTCAATTTCGGCGCTATCGTCGATCAATTCGCGGGCGACCCCAACCGAGTCGCGCTTGTGTGGGAAGACCAGGACGGCAAGCGCGCGCGCCTGACCTACGCCGATATCCGCGCGCAGTCGAACCGGATCGCAGGCGTGCTCGGGGCGCTCGGCGTACGGCGCGGCGATGCAATTCTGCTGGTCCTGCCGCGCATCACGATGTGGCAGGCCGCGTTCATTGGCGCGCTCAAGATGGGGGCGATCGTCATTCCATGCACCTCGATGCTGCGCGAGAAAGACCTGGTCTTCCGCGCGAATCACTCCGGCGCCCGCGCGATTATCGCCGGCCCGGAAAGCGCCGCGATGGCCGGCGAGCTGCGCCGCCAGTGCCCGGAACTGCGCCACTTCCTGGTCGCGGGAAGCTCGCGCTCGGGATGGCAGTCGCTGCCCGAGCTGATGCAGCAGGCGTCGTCCGAGTACGCGACGATAGCCACTCGCGCCGCCGACCCCGCCATCTGCTATTACACCTCCGGCACTACTCGCGAGCCGAAGGCCGTCCTCCACAGCCACGCCTACACGTGGAGTCATCAGTACACCGGCAGGAATTGGCTCGATGTCGCGCCGGGCGGAGTGCATTGGACAACCTCGGACACCGGATGGGCGAAAGCCGCGTACGGCGTGCTGTTCGGCCCGTGGATGAACGGGGTTACGACGTTCATGTACAATGGGCGGTTCGATCCCAAACGCGAACTCGAACTGCTGGCGCGCTATGGCGTCACGACGTTCTGCGCGCCGCCGACTGAGTATCGGATGCTCATCAAGGAGGATCTGCGGCGCGATCAATTCCCGAAGCTCAAGCACTGCACGGGCGCGGGCGAGCCGCTCAATCCCGAGGTGATCGAGATTTGGAAGGAGCGCCTGGGCCTGACGATTCACGACGGTTACGGACAGACCGAAAGCATCATCCTGGCCGCCAATACGCCCGAAATGGAAGTAAAGCCCGGCTCGATGGGTCTGCCGTTTCCGGGCCACGACGTGCGAATCGTCGATGAAGACCTGCACGAGACCAAAGATGGCGAAGTCGGCCAGATCGCCGTGCGCGTCGTACCCGAGCGTCCGCCCTCGCTGTTCCTCGAGTATTGGAAGAACCCCGCCGAAACCGCGGCGGTGTTCCAGGGCGATTACTATCTGACCGGCGACCACGCGACGCGCGACGCCGACGGATATTTATGGTTCGTCGGACGCGCCGACGACGTGATCATCTCGGCCGGCTATCGCATCGGTCCGTTCGAGGTCGAAAGCGCCCTGCTCGAGCATCCCGCGGTCGTCGAGTCCGCGGTGGTCGCCAGTCCCGATCCGGATCGCGGCTCGATCGTGAAGGCATTTGTGCGGCTTGCGCCGGGAGCGATCAAGTCCGACGCGCTCGCCCGCGAATTGCAAGAGCACGTCAAGCGCATCACGGCGCCCTACAAATATCCGCGCGAGATCGAGTTCGTCGATGATCTGCCCAAGACCGTGAGCGGAAAGATCCGCCGCGTCGAGTTGCGCAAGCTCGAGGAAGACCGCAAACGCCCGCGCTAGCCGCGGACGTACGCCGGCTTGAGGCCGATTCGAGATATTGGCGCAGGCTCAAGATACGCACGCCCCGAAAAGTTCCGAGCCCGAGCATCGCGCGGTCACCGGTAACAATCGCATCGGCGAGACCCGCGATCGCGCATTCGAGGATCCGGTTGTCCGCATCATCCTTGAGCGCTTTGAGGCGCCGCCGCGGCTGGACCGTCATGCCCAACTCGCCGAGGAATACGGCGATACGCGCCAACTCGTTCACGTCACGTCCGAACTTGCGCGCCAATACGCCCAGGCATTCATCGATAATCGCATGCGAGACGATCAATCCGTCGCCGCCAGACACCACACGGCGAAGGGCCTCGTCGGCGCTGCCGCCCGGAAACACGAACGCGGAAACGAAGATGTTGGTGTCGAAGACGACCTTCACTCGCGCAGGTACCGCTCAAGATCCTGCTCGGTCAAGATTCCCTGGTCGCGCGCCTTGCGGCTCCAGAAGCCCTGAATGCCGGCGAGCTCGCGCCTTATCCGCTCGGCGCGCGCGATCCGCAGAGCCTCCTGGATCACGGAGCTAAGGCTGCGGGATTCGGCGCGCGCGATCCGCTCGGCTTCCCGCGCGAGGTCTTTGGGCAGCGAGATGGTTCGTTTTACCGCCGTGGATGCCATTACATCAACCGATCCCTCGAGTATGAACAATTACTACCACGCTTCGGCCCGGCGGACTAGCCGCCGCCGGGACTATGCTTCGCGGACGGCGTCGGCCGCGCAGTCGCGCCGGGCGACGCCTCGCCTTGCGGCGCGACCCGCGGCAGCGCGTCGCGGAAGCCGCTCTGGAGCATCAGCGCTCCCACCGCGCGCGACAGCGCCACCGACATCGATTCGCGCGGGTCGGTTTCGAGCGGCAGAAAGACCTCGGCGCCGACCGGAGCGGGCGGCTCAATCTCGGCGCCGATCATTTCTCCGGAATAAAGCTCGGGACTCGCGCGCGACGAAAGCGTGAACCTGATCCGGACCTCGGCCCGCATCGTGAAGTACTGGCCGTGCACGGTTTCGTCGGCGCCGTAGCGCTTGTCGATAGACGCCGAGTCGATCGTGGTCGTGAGCAGAAAGTCAGTCCCCACCGTTAGCGACGCCGCGCCGTGGCGCAGCGGCCCCGGCGCAATCGGCACAAGGCCGGAGTCAGCCACCGCGCGCATGACGGCGGCGGTGACATCGCTTCCAAAATCTTCCACATACAGCGCCCGCTCGACCGAGCCGTCGGCGGCATAGACCGCGCCGACGCGAATCCGTCCGGCGCCCAGCGCGCCCGCGGCGGGCGCCACCGCGATTCGTGCCGGACGAAAGATTCGTTCCGAGCCGGGCACGAATCCGGGCAGATAATGCAGGCGCATCGCGGGCTCCGACCGGCATCCCGGCGCGATCGCCGCCACTATCAGCACGGCGAGCGTCGCGGCCGCGCGCTCAAGGCTCGGGCGGTACGATAGGCTCACGTCGGTCACGCCACCACATAAATACGAACGCGGCCGCGAACAGAATAACCGCGACCGCGACCCACAGCGAAGCCAGATGCGCGACGCGCAGCGCGTGATAGAGTTCATCGCCAACCAGATAGCCGACCGTGCTGATGAGCGTACACCAAATCACGGCGCCCAGCACGTTCCAGCCGAGGAAGCGGAGAAACGGCATCCCCGCCGCACCCGCCATCGGCCCCGCCATGAAGCGCACGCCCGCGATGAAGCGCGCCATGAAGACCGCCTTGGCGCCGTGGGTCTGGAAAAATATCTGCAACCGGTCGTAGCGCTGGCGGGCGAAGCTGAAGTTCGCCGCCAGCCGCGCGAGCAGCCGCTGCCCTCCGGTGCGGCCCAGGATGAACCCGCAGGTGTCGCCGCTGACCGCGCTCGCGATCGTGACTAGATAGACCATGCGCAGATCGAGGATGCTGCGGCCGGCCAGAAATCCCGCCGCGAGCATGACGGTCTCTTCGGGAACCGGCACGCCCAGATTGCCGACAAACACGCAGATGAAAATTCCGAGATAACCCCAGGTCGCTAGAACCTCAGCGATATGCTCGGGTTTGATAATCTCATGCATGCACCCATCCGCCCGCGCACCCGAAGTTTCGCTCCTCGGGCCCCGCACTTTCGCGATGGTCTAGCTTGCCCCAAGGCTCATCGCAAGGTAAGGGGGGCGCGCGCGGTGGTCTCATCCTTACGGACCGTTGAGGCCCCACATCCGGACCTGCCAGACGCCGAAGGCAACCAGAAATATCGAGACGCAGATCAGAATCTTAGTGAGCTGATCGGTTCGCCGCGGCATCCCGATCGCCATCATCACGAGCAGAAACGGGAACGCCGGGATGTAATGCCGCGTGCCGAACTGCGCGAACCCGTTGGCGTAGCAGACCAGACTGGGAATCGAGACCAGCACCGCCGCAAGCCCCATCATCGAGACCGTCAGCCGCTTGAAGCTCGGCCGCAGCGCCAGTACGAAGGCCGGGCTGGTAAGGGTCAGCGCCTGCCCGGAAAAGACCGGATGGATGTAGGGAAAGATGCCGTTCACGGTCGGCGCCATGAACAGGACCGTGTATAGATTGCCGGGCAGATAACGCAGCGCGAAGACCGGCGCGTTTCTCGGGCCGGTGAGCAAGACCCCCTGATCGAAGAAGCTGTTGAAGCGCACCTCATTGAGCCCGACGAAGATCACTCCGACTGCAAGATAGCCGGGAACCATCTCGAAAATCTCGATGATCCTGCGCCCCTTCGCGATCAGCAGGATCGCGTAGATCGGTGCGGCGAGAGCGAGATCGTATCTTCCCAGGGTTGCGAGCGCCGCCCAGTTTCCCACCCAAAACGGCCGCGCCTGGCCGAACAACTCGATCAGCGCCAACAGCGTGAAGATGAGCGAGGTGTTCATCGGTAGTGCCCAGGTCGTGCCGACGACCGTCTCGTACCAGAGGACGTTGCCGAGCCCGAAGAAGACCGTGAGCCACACGCGTGAGCGGTTGGACAGCCGGAATTTGCCGAGCAGGAACCAGGCGAGCACGACATCGAGCGCACCGACCACGACCGAAAATTCGGTCTGGTTGGTATTCATCCCCCAGATCGCCGTAAACGGCATCAGCATGATCGCCGGCAGCGGCGGATGCAGTGCGTAGCTGTAGGGACCAATTTGAGCGTGCTCAAGAAACGACTGCGGCGCGTCGATATAGGTATGGCCGTGGATGAACGCGACCGCCTGGCGCACCTGCTCGTTGTAGGGCGACGGCTCGAACATCGTGACCGCATAAACGGCGAGAAACGCGACGAACACCGCGAACGTACACCATCGCTCGCCGAACATTTCGGCCGCCGGCGATTTGGAGGCGGATCGTCGCGCCACAATCCGCGGCGCCAGAAGGCCGCCGATCGCGGCAGTCGCGGCGAGGTAAATCAGAAAATCGGAAGTTCTCTCCTGCGAAAGAAAATGTGGTGCGAACACCAGGACCGAGCCAAGCGCGAACACGAAGAACCCATTCGCGGACCGAATATAGTCATTGATGGCCACCGATGCGGAGATAGAGCCGTCGCGCGCGCCGAACGGCGCCACTCGATATCTACGGTCACCGGTGCCGGGTTGTCCTGCGGTACTCATGCTCGTCTATAGCTCTAGCCAAGTCTCCCTCGCGAATACAGCGCTACACTATCCGGTTCTTTCTCGACGCCGATCGTGCCAGAACAAAAACACCGTCAACGCGCTGGCGAACAGGAACATCCATGCTCCCAGCACTGCCCACGGCGCGCGATAAGCAACTGTCAATTTTTGGCTTCCGGCCGGCAGCTCCACCGCGACCATCCCTTGATAGGCAACTACAGTGCCCGTGCCGTCACGCAGGCGCCAGCCGTCGTAATAGTTCTGATTGATTACCAGAGTGTTTGGCCCCGGCGTAGCAACCTGGTACTCGAGTTCTTCGGGTGTCCACCTCAGTAGGCGTAAGGTGCCTGGCGATTGCAGATATTCTTCCCCCCGATAGCCGGGCTGGTTGTACCCGAGCACATGGGTGACGTTGACGTCGAGGAAATTCGCTTCGTAACAATTGACCGCTCCCAGATTCGCGAGATTGGGCGCCAGCATATCAGTCGGCGACGGATCATAGTATTGGCGGAACTCCGGTGATCGGGGCGGCACGGATATAGCCTGACCGGTAAACACTTCATAGAGGCTCACCGGCGAAACTATCAGCACATCGAGTGTACCGAAGATCAATAGTGCGACTACCCCCCACCGAGTATAATCCAGCAAAACATCGCCGCCCAATGCGGCAAGCACCGATGCCGCGAGTACAAATGCGATTAGAAACCGGAACGGGGCGTATGTGGATTCGAATCCAGGGAACCGGTGCAATAATACATACATGGAATGCGGTGATGTCCCGCCCATCCCGAGCACGAAAAATGCCGCCGCCGCGACGGCCCACGGCAGCCCTCGCCTGGGCGCTTTGATGATTCCAACCAAAGCCAGCGCCGCGAAAACCACGCTCACATAGGCGCCGTGCTCCCAGAATCCGCCCTCGCCCCACGGGCCGGTGAAATCCTGCTTGCGGGAGAAAATCGAAAGAAAAGTTTTATACAGACTCTCTTCGCTCAGGTAGCCGGGCCGGGGATGCACTCGCATCATCACGATGGACGGCAGGAGCTTAAACGCCGAGAACGCGGCGGAAAAGAGCCCGGCCAGCGCTGCCAGCAAGATCGGCTGCGGCGACCGCTCCAGCACCGACTCTACAGCCCCAATGACCGTGAGAAAAACGGCGAGTTCCAATACTTCGTAGGCGCCGCCCTCGAAAAAGCACAGCGCGAGGAAGAGCCCGGCGGCCGCCGCCCATGAAACTTGCCGCCGCTTGATTGCCATCCAGGTGAATGCGCACACCCACGGCAGATAGGCGCCCGGTAGTAGTACGTCGTGGCCCGCGGCCGCGTGCAGCGGCAACCATGAACTGCCGCCGAAGACAATCGCACATATCAAGGAGGCAATCGGACGGCAGTTTAGCTGACGTGCCAGCAGGTATCCTCCGGAGAATGCCACACTGACATGCAGGGGCACTTCCAACTCGAGTCCTGCAACCGGACCGAAAATGACCCGCAGCAGCAGAAACGGCGACAGAAAATGTGACAGAGGATTTGCCAGTGATGGCATTCCCCCGCACTTGTATGGATTCCAAAACGGAAACTGATGATAGTGCGCGATCGTCCGCCAGTCCGTCCACGACCAATCAAGGGCGCGCGACCAGTCGAGCACTGGCGTTATCTGCCCGAAATGACCGAGCATCGGATAGCAGAGGATGAATCCGAAGACCAGCGATCCCAACGTAACCGCGCTCGGTTCCAGCCACCAGGGAATAGCACACCGACTTCTACTTGCTATTTCAGCTGTATTCGTCACGCGGGATTTCTTTCACTTTGAGGCCACTTGGACCGGCGCCGAAGGTTAGCAGGCCCGCCCACGCATCGGAAACCAACCGCGCCGCACCGTCACCCGCCGCCGCCGCCCGTCATCTCTTCCGGCGGGAGCACGTTGCGGAAAAATGCCCAGTACAGAAACGTGTTGAGCGCCTGCATCACCGCGGCGAATTCGAGCGGCAGCGACAGGTACAGATGCTCCATGAACAGGCCCGCGATATACGGTCCCACCGCGGACATCACCTGCGAGGGAAAATTCGACAGGCCCGAGGCGCTCGAGCGCTCGGCCGGCGGTATCACCCCCATCAGGTAGGACTGCCGGACCGGAATCGACATCATGTTGAAGATCGCGCGGACTCCGTAGATCACCGCCGCCCAGAAAAACGTCGGCATCAGCACCACCATGAACAGCAGCACTGTCGAGATCCCGCGCGTCACCACGATCGAGCGCACCGAGCCGAGCATCAGCGCGAGCCGCCCCGCCATCAGGTAGGGAGCGGCGCTCACCAGATTGAGCACGAAGAACGCCTCGGCCAGTTCCGCCGCCCCGACTCCGAAGCGCCGGTAGAACCAATACACGACAAACGGCCCGAGCATCCCGATCGCCAGCCCGTTGGTCGCGTTGGTGATCATAAAGCGGATAATCAGGCGCCACGACGCGCGCGACATGCCAAGGCGCAGCGCGGGCGCATCCGATCGGGCCGCGGCGCTTGCGGCAACTTCGCGCGCGAGGCGCGCGGCAGCGCGATCTTCATGGACGGGAATCACCGCGAACGCCATCGCGATGCCGAGTAATCCCGCGAAGATGAACAGGATGCGATAGGTGTCGATCTCAGGCGTCGCCGCGACCCGATGCAGCACGGAAGGAAGCCCCGCCAGCAGCGTGCCGGCGGCGGCCGCCGCGACCCCCACAAATGAAAACGCGCCGAACACCCGGGTGCGGTTGTAGTCGGTGGTGCGCTCCGCCACCAGCGCCTGCACCGCGGGATAGAAGGGACCCCACGCGCCGCCGGCCAGCGCGCCGCCGCGGCCGATCGAGCCGATCGCCGCGAAGATCACGATCCAGGTGAAGCTGCGCGCAAACGCGAATCCGATCGCGCCGAGTCCCATCATCACCGAGATGATCACCAGAAAATTCTTGCGCCCGAAGCGATCGGCCAACACGCCGGTCAAGGTCGAGATGCCCGCCGCCGCGATCGCCGAGACTCCGAGCAGCGTTCCCAGCGCGACCGCGCCGTAGCCGAGCGCGACCAGATACAGCGGCAGGATGATCCCAAGGTAGCCCTGCGAGATGCTGCGCAACACGCGCAGCACGAACAGCCACGCAAGGTCGCGGTTGAGCCACGCGATTCCCAAAAGCCCGCCGTCGGGCGGCTCGAGCAGTTCGGGCGCCGCGAATTTGCGCTCCGGGTCGCCGCCGCCGAATCCGGCGCTAATCGCAGCCGCGCGCTCCTGTGGCGTTTCCATGCTGCGGTTATGCGCCGGCGAGGCGAACCATTCAATGCGCTCCCGCCGTGCTGTCGGTCTCGTCGGGCACGCCGCGCCGTGGGAGCAGGAAAATCAGCGGCAGCGTGATGAGCAGCAGCGGGACCAAAAGGAAGAAGCAATCGTTGTAGGCCATCATCGTGCTCTGGCCGTTGATCATCGAGTTGAGCATCGCGATATCGCGGCGCTGGCCGGGAGCGGATTGCAATCCCGCGCCGGACAGAAACGCGCGATAGCCATTGTCGGCGGCGCGAAACGTCGGATTGGTCGCGGTGACCGATTCCACCAGCATCGCGTGATGGAATTGCGTGCGGCGCGCGACCACCGTCGCCAGCGTCGCGTACGCCACATTGCCGGCGACCCGCCGCGCCAGCGTCGTCAGGCTTGAAGCCGAGGTCATCATCGCCCGCGGTATGCCGCTCAGCGTGACGGTGCTGGTCGTAACCATCGAGGCGCCCATCCCGACTCCGGTCATGATCAAAATCGGCATGAAGCTCCAGAAGCCGACCGCCATCGAGAAGTGCGAGAGCTTCCAATAGCCGAGCGTCAACAGCCCGATCCCGAAGCCGACCAGGATGCGCGGGCTCACGAAATTATACAGCCGCCCGACGATCGGCATCGCAATCATCATCGCGACCGCGCGTGGCATCAGGACCATCCCGGCCTGATAGGCGGGATAGTTCATCAAGTCCTGCGTGTACTGCGGCAACAGAAAGCTCGAACCGAACAGCGCGAAACCAACCAACGCGCCGATACTCGAGCCTACCGTGAGCGGCAGGTTCTTGAACAGGCGGAAGTTGATAATCGGCTCGTCGTGCCTGAGTTCCCAGACGACCAGCGTCACCAGCGCCACGGCGGCGACGATGGCGCCGATGACGATCCAGTGGCTCGCGAACCAATCCACCTCTTCGCCGCGCTCGAGCACCACCTGCGCGGCGGTCAGGCCGGTCGTCAGCAGCGCGATTCCGCCCCAGTCGATCTTCGCGACCCCGCGCTTCAAGTACGGCGGATCGTGCACGAACGCGCTGACCATCAACAGGCCCACGATGCAGATCGGCACGTTGATATAGAACACCGCCTGCCAGCCGTAATTATCTACCAGCCATCCTCCGACCACCGGGCCGACCGCGGGCGCCAATACAACACCCATGCTGAAGATCGCCATCGCCATCCCCTGCTCGGCCGGAGGAAAGGTCTCGCGCGCGATCGCCTGCGAGCACGGCATCAGGCTGCCGCCGCCGATTCCTTGCAGCACCCGGTAAACGATCATCTGGGTCAGGGTCTTCGAGGTGCCGGCCAGCACCGAGCCGACGATAAAGACGAACATCGATGCCATAAACAGGCGCTTGCGTCCGAGTAGCGTGGTCCACCACGCCGCCATCGTGATCATGATGATCTCGGCGATCGAATAGGAGGTTGAAACCCAGGTGATCGTCAACAGGTCCTGGCCGAAGCTGCCCATCATGTGCGGCATCGCGACGTTGACCACGGTCGCATCCATCACCGACAGGAAGGTGCCGATCATCACCGACGACGCGATCAGCCATTTGCCCGGTGCGAGGCGCACGCCGGCGGCGGCGGGTGTCGCGGGGATACGGGGATGCGCGGCTTCAGTCGACATCGTGTGTCCATGCGCGCCGCAAGCCGGCCGCGCGCGCATATCTTAGCAACATCGCGACGCAACCCAACAAACCAGAATTGCCGGGCCGGTCAGTCGAACGTGTGAACGGATCGCGATTCGGCGGCGAAAATCTGCTAAATCAGGGACAAGGATCCCAGCCGTGAAGCTTTCGATTGTCGATCAGTCTCCCGTGCCGGAGGGATTCACGCCGGCCGACGCGCTGCGCAACAGTATCGATTTGGCGCGCCTGGCCGACCGGCTCGGCTACGAGCGCTACTGGATTGCCGAGCATCACGCGACCGGATCGTTCGCAAGCTCAGCGCCCGAGATTCTTATCGCGCGGGTCGCCGCCGAGACCGAGCAGATCCGGGTCGGATCGGGCGGCGTGATGCTGCCGCATTACAGTCCGCTCAAAGTCGCCGAGGTTTTCCGGATGCTGCATGCGCTGTATCCGGGGCGGATCGATCTTGGAATCGGGCGCGCGCCCGGCGGCAGTCCGCTCGACACGTTCGCGCTCAGGCGCGACCGGAGCAATCGCACGATGCCCGATGATTTTCCGCAGCAGATGGCGGAGTTGATCGCGTTTTTGTCCGCGAGCTTTCCCGCCGAGCATCCGTTCCGCGAGATTCATCTATCACCCGCGATGCCCGAAGGTCCCGAAGTATGGCTGCTCGGCTCGAGCATGTGGAGCGCGGCGGCGGCGGCGCAGTTCGGCGTGCCGTACGCATTCGCGCACTTCATCGATCCCACTCACACGCGCAAGGCGATCGAGTACTACCACGAGCACGTCAACCGCAAAGGCGGGCCGCTGGCCGGGCAGACGATCCTCGCGCTCGGCGCAATCTGCGCGGAAACGGAAGCGGAGGCCCATCGCATCTATTCGAGCGTCCGCGCGTGGGCGCAGCGCCTGCGCCAGGGCGGAGGACGCGGTCCGATTCCGACCCCGGAGCAGGCGCTTACGCAGATTGGATCAACCTACGGGCGATTGCCGAACGACACCGGCGAATGGCCGCGCGTGTTCGTCGGCGACGCGCAGCATCTGCACGACGAGCTCTCGCGAATCGCCGGTGAACTGAATATCGACGAGATAATGATCGTCACCGTGGTGCACGATCATCAGGCGCGTCGCCGCTCCTACGAGCTGCTCGCCGACGCCTTCGGGCTTAAGCCGCGCGCGGCCTAATTGCCCTTAAGCGCCTTGATATCGTCGAGCAGAACTTTCTCGTGGCCTTGAGGATTCACCTTGGCGTAGGTCTTGCGCACCACGCCCTTGGGATCGATGACGAAGCTCGAGCGCTCCCAGAACTTCATGCTGTTCCATTCGGCCTGATTGATTCCGCACGACTTCATCAAATCTGATTTCGGATCGGCGAGCAGATCGATCGTGAAGCTGAACTTGTTGCAGAAGTTCTTGTGCGAGGCCACCTCGTCGGCGCTGACTCCGAGCACGGTGACGCCGGCCGCATCGAAGTCCGCCTTCGAGGCGGTGAACGACTTGCCCTGGATCGTGCATCCCGGAGTGTCGTCCTTGGGATAGAAATAGACCACCAGCCATTTGCCGGCGAAGTCGCCGAGCTTTACGGTTTTGCCGTCCTGATTGGGCAGCGAGAAATTTGGAAACGGATGTCCTGCTTCGAGCATGATTGATGGATTCCTTTCGAGAAGATTTGCTGACTCTCTCTTATAGCACGCCGCGCCGCCCGCCGTCGCGCGGCGCGGCTTTACGGTTCACGCTCCCGTGTAGGTTGCGATCCACCAGATGTTGCCGAACACATCTCTGACCCCGGCGCCGCGCTCTTGATAGGGCTTGTCCGCCGGCTCGGCGATCGAGGTCGCGCCCGCTTCGAGAGCCGCGCGAAAGGCGGAGTCGACGTCTTCCACATAGACATAGACCGACGCACGCGTCGCTCCGGGCGGCAGCGTCTCGCCCTGCTCGAGCACGAGCATCGAGTCGCCGATTCGCGCCTCGACGTGGAAGCCCGCCGAACCGACCGGCAGATTTTCGAGCACCTCGCCCCCGAAGGCGCGAACGATCAGATCGAGCGAATCGCGACGCCCGTAGAGATACGGCCTGACGCTGCCCATCCCGTGGCGGATATGCTTGTGCTGCGATTGCATGGCGAATCTCCTGGCGCGATGGCGCGCGATCTACTTGCGCGCGGCCATTCGGCGCGTTGTCTCCCTGCCGGAAACGTTTTCGATGCGGGTCGCGAGCCACCACGTGATGCCCGACGGATCGATTACCGTCGAGCTGCGATCGCCGTAAGGCTTGTCGTTCGGCGCTTCGATGGCGCGGCCGCCGGCGGCGACGGCGCGCGCATGAACCGCGTCAACGTGTTCGACATACAGGTAGATAAACGCGGGCGCCGCGGCGCCCTGTCCGACCATGATCATCGAGTCACCGACGCGGACCTCGGCGTGGACGTGGCCGCCGCCCATATCGACGAACTCGGTTTCGGCGGCGTCGAACGCGCGCTTCACGAACTCGATAAATTTGCGCGCGTCGGCGACATTCAGGTATGGCGTGACCGTGTGAAAGCCTTGCGGGATCGGACTGACCTTGCTCATCGAAGTTACCTCCTGTGTTCTGATTCGCGGCGGCTCAGGCTTCGGCGCGCGGATCGTCCGCGAACGAGATCTGCGTCGTTTTATTCGCCGTGGCGAACAGCGTCGTCACGAACTCCCGCGCCATCTGGCGATGCCATACGCCGCGCGGACATACCAGCGCCTCGCCCGCTCGAATTACTCGCGCCGTCGGCGCACCGTCGCCCGCCAGCGCCGTGACCTCGACCTCGCCATCGAGCGCGTAGAGCAGCTCGTCGCCGTCGGGATGCCGCTCCCACGGCGTGCGGCCCGAGTAGCGCATGACGCCAAGGCTCAGGCGATCGCAATCGGTCAGATGCAGAAAGGCGGCGTCGGCTTCTTGCGCCGTGGTCTTGTCCGTGATCGCGAGCGGAGCGACGCGCGCGGCCGCGTCGAGCACATCGTATGCCGGAAGCTCGCGCCCCGCGACGCTCGGCGGCGCGACGCGCGCGGCGCGCGGCGTCATCGCGGGCGCATCCGCGCGGCGCGGGTCGGCCAGGTCCGAGCCTTCGGTGCCTGCGCCGGGCGTGAGAGACAGCTCACGGACGAAGGGACGCGGAATCTGGCGATGCCACAATCCGCGCGGGCAGATGAAGATCGATCCCGTGTCCGCGACCGAGGTGACCGGACCGGCGTCCGTAAGGGTGACGACCTCGACCGCGCCATCGACGATATACAGCATCTCGTTGCCGCCCGGATGGCGCTCCCAGCGCGTGGGCGTGCGCGCATACGACGCGACCAGAGTGCATTCATTGACGGGCGCCAGAAAGCGCATCGAGCAGTCCGGCAGATCGGCGAGGGCGGCGCTGATATCGTGCGGGACGAGCGGCGGTTGGCGCTCGATCTGATCGAGGATCGCGAAAATTTGCGCTTCGGTGAATTCCCGCGTAATCGCAGGGGTTAACGGCGGCCCGCTGGAGTGCGCCGCCAGCTCACTCTTCAAGCGAGCTTTGAATTGCGCGCGCGGAAGATCGCGCAGCTCGGCCGCGACCCGCATCAACGCCGCGACCTTTGGATCGAGCTTTCGCTGCGCCGCCGGCGGGCTGGACATGATCGCCTCCACGGCCAAATCGAGTTGCTGCGACAGGCTCGTGCGTTTAGCCATTGGACTCACCAATCCGATTTCTTAGCTTGTGCAGCGCGCGCAACTGAAGTTGCTTGATCGCGCCCTCGCTGCGGCGCATCGCGCTCGCGATCTCCGCGATGCTCCTCTGCTCGGCAAAGCGCATCACGATCACGCGGCGCTGGTCGTCCGCGAGATCATCGACCATCCGGAACAGGCGCGCGCGATACTCCAGGTCTTCTGGCAAGGGTTCCGGCTCGGCGTCGGGCGCCACGTAGCCGTTGTCACGCGCGGCGCGGGCCGCGCGATCGACGATCGCGTTGGCGGCAATCCGGTAGAGCCACGCGGCGAACGGGGCTCCGCGCGATTCGTAGCTTCCGAGATTTTCCAGCGCGCGGCGAAAAACGTCAGCGGTCAGATCCTCAGCTTCGGCGCGCTCGCGAACCCGCCGCGCGATATAAGCGTACACGCGCGGAAAGTTTTCCTCGTACAGTTCCGCGAATCGGCTCGGATCGGACTGCGCGGCCTCGACCTGAAGCCGCTCTTGCGAACCGTCCGCCTTCAGCTCTGCCCTTGCCCGCGCCATTGGTTCCTATTCATATAAACCGCGGACGCGGGGAAAGGTCACGATCCGCGTGAGAAGAATCCTGCCGCTCCACCAGCCCTTGGGAGCGCGCGTTGACTTTATCTGGCAAAGCGATTGATATTTTGACCGTGCGGCCAAACGCAAACTTAAACGCCGGTGACCGGCGCTCATTCATTGACGCCTGATTCCACACCCGGCGGCGCAGCCACTGCCGGAGCGCTCGCGGAACCCGCGGGAGCACCCCCGACGAATCAACCGGCGTCGCATGGCCCGCGGCTGGGTTTTGCGATCAAGACTTTTTACGGCCTCGGATCGGTCGCCTTCGGCGTCGAGACGGTGGCGCTCGGCTCGCTACTGCTGCTGTTCTTCAACCAGGTCGTGGGGCTGCCGGCGCCGTGGGTAGGAGCCGCGATCATGATCGCACTGGTATTCGACGCGATCTTCGATCCCATTATCGGACAATGGTCCGATCACGTCCGCTCGCGTCTGGGCCGGCGGCATCCGTTCATGTACGCCTCGGCGCTACCGCTCGCGATCGCATTCTATTTTCTGTGGAACCCGCCGCACGGATGGAACAACTCGCCGATGTTCGCCTACCTGATCACGCTGCTCGTCTCGGTGCGGCTGCTGGTCAGCCTGTACGAGATTCCAAGCTCGGCGCTCGCCCCCGAGCTCACTTTGGATTACGACGAGCGCACCAGCCTGCTTAGCTACCGGTTCTTTTTCGGGATGATCGGCGGCACCGCAATGGCGATGCTGGCGTTCCAGGTATTTCTGCGCAAGGACGCAACGCACACGCTCGGCGTGCTCGACCGCAACGGCTACGAGCGCTGGGGCCTGGTCGCGTCGATCGTGATGTTCACCACGATCCTGGTTTCCTGCGCCGGAACGCAGGGGCGCGGCTTGACCCTCAAGAGTCCACCGCCGACCGGCGCGAGCTGGAGCGCCAAGGCACGCGAGATCAAGAATACGCTAGCGAACCGCTCGTTCCTTGCGCTGATGATCGCCGGGATCATTTCCGCGATCGCGGGCGGACTCAGCAGCGGGCTCGGGCTCTACATCACGACTTATTTCTGGGAGCTCTCGTCCAAGCAGATTTCCTACCTGGTGGGATTTGGCTTCGTTTCGGCGCTGCTGGGCGTGTCGCTCGCGCCCACGGTGTCGAAATGGATGGGCAAGAAGCGCGCGATGATTTCCCTGTTCGCGATCTCGCTTGCCGCCAGCGTCATCCCTATTCCGCTGCGGCTCGTCGGCTTGATGCCGCCGAACCATTCGTTCGCGCTCCTTGCCGCGCTGGTGGTGGACGGAATCGTGCGCGACACGCTGGGCATCATGGGCTTCATCATCGTGTCCTCGATGATGGCCGACGTGGTCGAAGATATTGCGGTCCATACCGGGCAACGCTCAGAGGGGCTGCTGTTCGCCGCCAACGGACTTTTGCAGAAGTGCGTGTCGGGAGTGGGCACGTTTGTTTCGGGTCTGTTGCTGGCTTTCGTCCGTTTTCCGCAAGGCGCCGTGCAGGGTCACGTCGATCCGATGATTTTGCGTCATCTGGTTTTGATCTACGTTCCAATCACGGCGGCGTGCAGCGCAATTGCGATCGCGGTGCTGGGCTTTTACCGGATCGATCGCGCCAGCCATCAGCGCAATCTCGATCAACTGCGCGACGCGGCCGCGATCGCGGAGACGAGCCAGGCGGAAGCACTCGAAGGCATAACTCCGCTGACTCGCGCGATATAGCAACGGAGTCCTAAAGGGCGATGCGGCGGCGACGCCGCAAGTCGAGAAGAATATGAAAATCCGCAATTGCTTCTCGAAGTGTCTCTCTGCGGCGCTATCGTTTGCCGTCATCGCTGCGTTCCTAATCGCCGCGGGCGTCGTGGCGCTCGGCGCGACGCGCGCGTGCGCTGAGGATTTGCCCAGCGCCGGCGATTTTCAATTCGGCGGCCTTGCGCGAGAATATTCGCTTCACGTTCCTGCACGCTACGACGGCAAAACTCCCGTCGCGCTCGTCCTCGTGCTGCACGGCGCGGGAGGTTCCGGCGCGCTAAGCATGAAGCGCGACGGCTGGGTCGGTGCGTCCGACCGCTACGGCTTTATCGTTGCGGGTCCTGACGCCGAACCAGTCCGGCCGTCGGAGCCGGAGAGCTTTCTGACCAACCCTCGCGCGTGGAACGATCTCTCGCCGCGAGGTGGGCCGGCGCATCGCCAAGTCGATGATGTCGGATTTATCGTCGCGTTGATCACGCGTCTCTCGAACCAGTATCGAATCGATCCCAAGCGCATCTACGTCACCGGATTTTCCAGCGGCGCAAGCATGACCCTCACGCTCGGCGTGAAGCTCGCCACGCGCATCGCGGCGATCGCGCCGGTCTCGGGCCAATTCTTTTTGGGCGACACGGCACTCGCGGCGCCGATCTCGATGCTCTACATCATCGGCACCGCCGATCCGCTCAACCCCATTGCCGGTGGCGAGACGACAACTCCGTGGGGACCGATGCGCAAGCCGCCGATCGCAAAATCGATCGATGCGTGGCGCACGATGCTCAAGTGCCCCGGCAATCCGGTCACGATCCGCAACAGCGGCGGCGTTAAGGGAATATCTTACGGTCCGTGCGCGGGCGGCACGGTGCTCGAGTTTTACACCGTCGCTGGACTCGGCCACGTATGGCCGGGCGGTGCGCGGATTCTCCCCGAGCGATGGGTCGGAAAGGCCAGCGACAAGCTCGACGGCACCGACCTGATCTGCGAATTTTTCGTGGAGCATCGAAAGGTAAATTGATCCGCACGCGCATGGATCTCCTGGCGCGCCACGGCGTGCGAGCGCCAACCGCTGATTCAGAACCGCACCGGCAGCCGCTCGAGGCCGCGTAGCGCCATCGTTCGGCGCCATTGGTAGTCCTGTCCGGCGAGCCTCAGCTTCGGCATCCGGCGCAAGAGCGTCTCGAACGTGATGCGGCCTTCGATCTTGGCCAGCGGCTCGCCGATACATCGATGGATTCCGCCGGCGAAGGCGAGATGATTGTTGTCGGACCGCGCGATATCGAAGCGATCCGGATCGGAGAAGCGCGTCGGATCGCGATTGGCCGCGCCGAGAATAACCACCGCATGGTCTCCCGCCGGGATGGTCCGTCCGCCCACTTCGATCTCTTCCATCGCGGTGCGGAAAGTCACCTGCGCGGGACTGTCGTAGCGCAGCACTTCATCGACCGCCGAATCAATCAGCGCCGGGTCGGCGCGCAGGCGCTGCGCCGCCTCGGGATTGCGCAGCAACGCGAGCATGCCGTTGGCCAGCATGTTCATGGTGGTTTCGTGGCCGGCGACCAGGGTAAAGATCGCGTTGGAGGCGACTTCGTCATCGTCGGTGACTTCGCCGCGCGCCTGTCCATCGATGAGCAGGCTGATCAGATCGTCGCCGGGATTTTTTCGGCGCTCGGCCGCCAGCGCGCGGAAGTACTGTTTGGCTTCCTCGATCGTTTTGCGCACCCGGGCGCCGGGATCGTTCGCGCTCGCCGCGGGATCGATCGCGCCACCGAGCGCTTTCACCCACAGGCGCAGCCGCGGATGATCGCACTCGGGCACGCCCATCAGCTCGGCCAACACCATCACCGGCAGCGGAAAGGCGAGCTCGGCCACCGCGTCCATCGCGCCGCGACCTTCAACGGCGTCGAGCAGATGGTCGGCGATTTTTTGAATCCGCGGAGTAAGCGCGTCAAGGCTCGCCGGCGCAAACGCTTTGTTCATCACCCGGCGCAGGCGTGTGTGATCGGGCGGAAAGCGGAACTGGATCGCAGGCCGCAACAGGGTCTGCATCGAGCGCAGCCCGTCGTCGGGCGGAAAGGAATCGAGCGCGGTCAGGTCAAAGGTGCTCGTACGCCGGTCGCGCAGGACATTGTAGGCGTCGGCGTAGCGCGTAATGATCCAGAAGCCGACGGGAGTGCGCAGGACCGGAAAACGCTTGCGCAGGAAGCGATAGAGCGGATACGGATTGCTTGAGAAGACGCGCCCATACCAGCGGTTGAAGACCCGGCTGGTCTTGGCGAAAGTCGCCGGCGACGCCATCAGGAAATCTCCGCCCGGCAGGCCGGGATCAAACTCGCAGCCGCGGGGCGAGCGCGAGCAATCCGCAAGCGCCGCGGCACGCTAGCCCTTTTTCGCAAACGGACGGTCACGCTCGGTGAGCGCGGACTTGAGCCCCTGCTCGCGCGACGCTTTCATCCACGCCTTCACCGTGTCGGTCTGATGGGCGATCACGTCGATATCGGCCGCCGATTGCTCGGCGGCGCGAATCCCCAGAATATCGAGGTAGCGATTGACGGCGGCCTTGTGCAGCATCAGCAACTCGGCGGGTACCATCGCGACCCGGCGCGCGTAGGCTAAAGTCTCTTCCTCGAGCTTGTCTTTGGGATATACGCGATTGACCAGATGCCATTCGAGCGCTTCTTTGGCGCTCATGTAATCTCCGGTGAAGAAATATTCCTTGGTCTTGCGCGGACCCATCAGCACCGGCCACATCGACATGGTCGGCAGAATCCCGAGCGAGCGGCCAGCGGGATGGCCGAATTGCGCGTCCTCGCTGGCGAACACGATATCGCAATGCCCCACGAACTCGGTGCCGCCCGCAAGGCAGAAGCCGTGGACCTGCGCGATGGTGGGCTTCGAGAGCGCCCACAGCCGCTGCCATCGCTCGATCGTCTTTTGCAGTCCCAGGCGATCGTTGGTGACGGTGAAGGTCGAGCCGGGATGCTGCGTGCCCTGCAGGTCGTAGCCGGCCGAGAACGCGCGGCCGGCGCCGCGGATGATCATCACGCTGGCGTCGGGATTGGCCTCGTACTCGTCCATCACGAGTTCGAGTTCTTTGAGCAGCTTCTGCGACAGCGCGTTGAGCTTTTCGGGGCGGTTTAGAGTGAGCCGCCAGATTTTGCCTTCGACGTTTTCGTAGATAACGGTTTCGTATGTCGCCATCGCTAATGTCCTCGCCAAGTCCGCGTTACTTCAATCCGGCCAGAAAATCGCCGGGAATCTTCGCCGAGTCTTCGGGACGTTCCCAAAAGAACATATGACCGGCGCCGGGAAGAATTTTGAGCTTCGATCCCGCGATTCCCTTGTGCAGAATCTCCGCGTTTCCGACCGGCACGATATTGTCGTCGTCGCCATGAATGACCATCGTCGGCGCCTTGATCTCGCCCAGGCGCGCGAAGCTGTCGAAGCCGCCGATCGCCTCGCCCTGGCGCATGTAGGTGTGCGCGGGTGTGATCGGATAACTCGCCGATTCCATCATCCGTTGCGCCAGCGTCTGCTGTCCCGCCGCCGAGCCGAGAAACGCTTTGCCGCACGCGACCGAGAAGGCGAGCTTGGCGGCGTCGAGCGGATTCATCCCCGGCTGCGGCATCAGCTTGGCGATATTTTCCGGATTGGCCGCGACGGAATGCCCCGCTCCGCAATTGGTGCATCCGAGGACGAGCCCTTTGACCCGCGCGGGATACTTGAGCGCGTACTCCTGCGCGATCATCCCGCCCATCGAGATTCCATAGACGTGCGAAGCGGGCGTGCCCGCGTGCTCGAGCACGCACGCGACGTCGTCGGCCATATCCGAGAGCTTCCACGAGCGGTCGGGCTGGTCGCTTTCGCCGGTGCCGCGGTTGTCGATCATGAAGATGCGGAAGCGCTCGGCCATCAGCTTCAGAAACGGCTCGCCCCACGATCGTCCCGAGCCGCTAAAGCCCATGATCAGCGCGACCGGTGCTCCGGCGCCGCGAATCTCGTAGCGAATTTTGAGGCCGTCTTTGGATTGTGCGAAGTCTCGCGTAGTCACTCAGGTAAGCTCCTTGAACGATCGGTATTGATGCGGTGTGCCGCGCCGCGATAGTAGCGCCCCGGTATGAAGGCGTAAAGCGCGGCGCGGCGCGGGCCACAGCGCGGCGAAAAAGGGGGCGAATCGCCGTGGGTTCGATTGAAAAATTTCACGGCCTGCGGTTTCGATTTATCCTTGAACTTACTGGGAGATTCAGTAAATCGCCTGGCGCGTTTTAATTCCTTTCGCGCAGCCACGAGGCGCTGCGCGCGTGAGGCCTGGCCGACTCGTCGGGGCGCCGGAGTTGTGCGTGCGTATTTCTCCGGTTGGTTCATCGCGCCGATTATCTCATAGCGGTCGAAGCTCGATAAGGCTGAACAGTTCAGCCTTGTCAAACGCCTGCGGATAGTTTAGAGGCCGCACCGGCCGCGTGGGCGTGATGGACTGTCGCCAGTGGGTGCCGGCGCGGTCGGGATTTCTCCCTTTGGTCGAAATGACGGAGGTGGTGGGTTTGGCGACATGAATAACAATGCGCCGGCGAATCCCGAGGGCCGTCATTTCGAGCCATAGGCGAGAAATCCCGGGATTCCTCGCGCGGCAGCCTGAACCCGCCCAGAGCCTGCCGAAGGGCGTGGAAGTGACAGCACTCGAGCGCGGCGGGCGCAACGGAATTATGGAGAGGCGCGCCGCGACCGTCCGGACTTGAAACTCATTCGGCGCGCGAACGCATTTGGATGCGTTCGGCGCGCCGAATCTCGGGGGCGAGGAATTAGTTCAGGCGCCAGATGGTGCGGGCGGCTTCGGCCGAGCGCTCGACGAATTTGCGGCCCAGCTCGTTCTGCGCGGCGAAGATCGGCGCGAGCGGCGTCTGTTTGGCCCAGCCGGTGGCGCGGGCCTGCAGGTCGAGCGCGTCGTTGGCCAGCTTCTCGCTGGTCTCGATATACCAGGCGGCGACCTTCTTGGCGCCTTCGACGCTGAAATACTCGCGTCCGGCCTTGGCGATCTTCTCGAAATTGATTGAACTTGCTTTCTCTTCTGCCACTTTGACTGTCCTCCGAAGTTTCCGGGGTTTGGGTCCGGGGTTATTCAAAATGTAACCATCATTCGGTGTCGCGCCCGTTTGGGATGGTCGCACACGCGACAATTCTGGCGGATTTCTTCCGCTCAATTTCTTCAAGCGTCACGTTCCTTGAGCCATCCTCCGATCGCCGGCCACAGATTCTTGAGCGCGTCGCTCGAGACCGCGGCGCCCATGTGTCCGGTCGGATAATGGTAGTTCTGTTTGTCCGCGCTGCCGACCAGATCGGGCAGCGGCTCGCTGGATTTGGGATTTACGATATCGTCGAGGTCGCCGATCACGTTCATCAGCGGCGCGATGAGGTTCTTAAGATTCACCGTCACGCCGCCGACCTTCATGGCGCCCTTCATCAACGCGTTGTGGAGGCCCAAGTCGTTGTTGGTCTCGAGAAAGATCTTTCCGGCGAACGCGACGTCGCTGTGCAGCCACTGCTCGAAGAGCCGGAACATCTCCAGGTATCCGCGCCGCGCGGTGCTGCGATGCGCGCCGACGAACTTGTCGATCATATGATGGGTGGGCGCCAGCGAGTTGAAGAACGAGAACATCATCCACGGCGGCACGTTGCCGTAGGTGTCAACCAGCATCCGGGCGCCGCTCTCACTGAGCATCCGCGACATGATGTCGATCGGCAGATCGCGCACGCTCATGTCGAGCGGCAAGGTCAGAGTGACGAGATTCTTGACGCTGTCCGGATGCAGCGCCGCGTACAAAAGCGCCAGCAATCCGCCGAAGCAGTAGCCGATGATCGAGACCTTCTCGACTCCGCTATGAATCTGCACGGCGCGGACGGAATTCGCCATGTCTTCATCGACGTATTCGTGGAAGCCGCGATACTGATCGGCCGCCGACGGCGGAATCCAGTCGATCAGATAAACGTCGAAGCCTTGCCGGGTAAGATTCTCTATCACGCTGCGGCCCTGCATCAGATCGAGGATGAACGGGCGCTTGATGAGCGAGTAGATGAGCAGGATCGGAGTGTGATGGGCAGTGCCGACCGCGGCGTAGTGGCGCAAGCGGACCAATCCGCCCTGGTAGATCACGCGATAGGGCGTGGCGGTCGGAGGATCGTTCGAGGCCGAGCCGAAGCCGGTCGTGAAGGCGTCAAGCGTGCGCAGCGCACCCTCCATCCAGAAGCCGGCGATCGCGCTAATTGCTGACATTCTGCTTGACCTCGCGTGGGGTAATTTCGCGCCCTTCGGGCATCGTCCATCCCGAGAACATCGGCCGCTGGAACACGCCCGAGGTCGCCATCATCGCGGTCTCGACGTCGAAGCGCGGACTGGCCGGGCGCTCGGGTATCGCGGCCTGCGCCTTGGCGCTCAGCGGCGCACGCGGCGCGCGGGCAACAGCCAACTCGGCGCGCATGGCTCCCACTTCCTCGCGTATCGAGGACAGCTCGGCCGCCGTCGGCAGGCCGATTGCGGGCCACAGGTTGGCGAAGAGCGCGCCCGAAAGCGCAACTCCCAGGCGCTGCGCGCGAATCGTGGCTTCCATCGCGCCCGCTGCCACGCGGCCAAAGGCCGAGTTGGTATAGACGCGGCTGGTGGCATCGTTGGCAAGCTCGACTATCGCGTCGTACGCCTTCCATCCGGCTTCGTGGAGTTCGCGCTCGTCGGTCCGGGCGAGGATACGCTTGGTGGCCGCTATGGGCAGATCGATCGTCATCGCTTCGGTGAAATCGACCAGACAGCGTGTCAGCTTGGACATCGTGTTCGGTTGCGGTTTGGTCGCCATCTTATTAATTCTCCGGTTGGGTACGCGTATCTTGTAAACTTTCAGATTCAGTAGAATAACTCATATTTACAATAGTGCAAACATTAGATTTACTTACAGTTGTCGCACCCGCGACAATCGCGTGGAGTTGCGGGAGTAAATAGCACCGAAGTGTCGCAAGCGAGACAATTCCCGCCGCGATGTGCTAATTTTGGCCCGTGACGCCGGAACATCCGCTTGATCCAAAGGCTCTTCATAAGCTCAAGAACTTTGCCTGGCTAGACGCCCAGCAACTGACGATTTTGGCGGCAAATGCCGCCTCGACGCGCATCAAGCGCGGCGACAGCATCTTCTACGAGGGCCAAGCCTCCAGCCGCGTGTACGTGCTTATATCGGGTGTTGCCAAGCTTTCCTTCCTTAAGGCCAACGAACGTGTGCTGGTCGGATTGGTCGGACCCGGCGAGGTCTTTGGAGTGTCGTCGCTCTTACCCGAGGCGACCCGCCCGTTCCGATGCGACGCCTTCACGGATTGCACGGTCGGTGCCATCGAACCGCAGGTGTTCGTCGAGACTGTGGTGGGTGTACCGCTTGACCGATTATCGCGGACCCTGGAGATGACGGTCGGGCGATGGTGGACGATGCTGCTACGGTACGCGAATTTCGTCGGCCTTGGGATGCGCGAGCGGCTGGCGGGCGCCTTGCTCGAGTTGGCGGTCAAGTTCGGAGTGCGTGACTCGCGCGGCACTCTGCTTACGCTTAAGCTTACCCATGCGGACCTGGCGGAACTCGTGGGCGCGTCGCGCCAGCGAATCACCGAGCAGCTTATCGAGTTCGAGCGCGACGGGATTATCGTGCGTGAGGGGCGCCGATTGATAATCGTACCCGAGAAGCTGTATCAGATCGCACAGTCGTGATCGCGGCCGTGCGGCGGCGAGCACGCCCGTTTTTCGAGGTGGAAATCAATGACCGAATCCAGCGCGCGGACCAATCGGGAAATTCACAGTGTCGATAAATTCGTCGAGGTGGGCGGCCTGCGGCTCCATTACCTCGACTTCGGCGGCGAGGGGCTGCCGTGGCTGGTATGTATCCACGGGCTTTCCGGCAACGCGCACAATTTCGATTTGATCGTGCCGAGCCTCACGCCGCGCTATCACGTGATCTCGGTCGATGTGCGCGGACGTGGCGACAGCGCGTGGGGTCCGCCGACCGAATATCTGCCGAAGCATTACGTCGAGGATCTTGCCGCGATACTCGAGCGGCTCGGGATCGCGCGCGCCACGCTGGTCGGCACCTCGATGGGTGGGATCATCTCGATGATGTACGCGGGCGGATGGCCGGAGCGGGTCGAGCGCATGGTGCTCAACGACATCGGGCCGGAGATCGATCCGGCCGGCGCGGGGCGAATCGGCTCGTACATGGGAGTCGCGCCGGATCGGTTCAACGATCTTGGCGAAGTGGCGGCCTATTATCGCAAGACTTACCCTGCCACCGCGCGACAGCCGGAAGAAGAATTGCGCGAGTCGGTTAGGTGGTCGGTCAAGCCGCTTGCGAACGGCGGACTCGGATGGAAGCTCGACCCTGCTATTCGCCGCCCGATCCGCGGCGCGACCGCGCAGCAGCGCCTGGACCTGTGGGTTCCGTTCGCGCGCATCACTTGCCCGATCCTGGTGGTGCGCGGCGCCGAAAGTGACATCCTGTCCGAGCGCACCGCGACGCAGATGCGCTCGACGCACGGCAACGTGATGATCGTCGAGGTCGCGGGAGTAGGCCACGCGCCGTCGCTGGCCGAGCCCGAGGCGTCCGCGGCGCTCGCGAAGTTCCTGGGACTGTAACTCCGGGGCCCCGAGCTTCATGTTCGGAACCCGGACGATATCTGGAATTGGCTTGGACAAATCTATGACGCCGACGCCATAGGAGGCCTGCACCGAGCGGCCGGGCTCAAGCCGGACGGACGAGGCTTCGGGGAGGTGCGCGATGTCTGCAAGGTCTGTCACCGTGATGCTCATTGCCGCGGCCACGATTGGGCTCGGCGCCGGACCGGCGGCGCGAGCGACGATGCCGCCGCCGCTGCCGGGAGCGTCGGCGGAACCCAAATCGATCGACCAGCCCGGCTTTCCCACCAAGCTCTATCAGTGGACTACGCCGGCCAATAATCCGCAGAGCGCCGCCAAGGTCGCGCTGGGCAAGGCGCTGTTCTTCGACGCGCGCCTGTCGGTGGACAATACCGTCGCGTGCGCCAACTGCCACGACCCCGACAAGGGCTTTACCGACCAGTTGCCGACCTCGATGGGCGTGCACGGCAAGTTCGGCCAGCGCAACGCGCCCACGGTGCTCGACTCGATGTTCAATATCGAGCAGTTCTGGGACGGCCGCGCAGCCACGCTCGAAGATCAGGCCGAGCAGCCGATTTTGAATCCGATCGAAATGGGGATGCCGGATCAGAAGGCCGTGGTGGACAAGATCAACTCGATCCCCGATTACCAGCGGCAGTTCCAGCAGGTGTTTGGCGCAGCGCCGACTTATCTCAATTTGGTGCGCGCGATCGCGGCGTATGAACGCACGCAAATCGCGTTCGACTCGCCCTTCGATCATTACATGGCCGGCGACGCCAGCGCTCTGAGCGCGCAGCAACAGCGCGGATGGGCCATCTTCAACGGCCAGGGGCGGTGCATGTCGTGCCATGGATGGAACCCGACCCGGCCGCTGTTCACCGACGATCGCTTTCACAATATCGGCGTGTCGGCGCACGACGCGCAGTTCGTGCCGCACGCGCGAGAGTCGCTCGCGGCGCTCTCGAGCGGCGGCGGCGGAGCGCAACAGATCGATCGGCTGGCCATCGCGACCGACATGAGCCAGCTTGGACGCTTCCTGGTGACCAAGCAGCCGCACGATATCGGCTCGTTTCGGACCATGGACTTGCGCAATCTGTACGTCACCGAGCCGTACTTCCACGACGGCTCGCAGAAGACCATCTGGGACACCCTCGATCACTACAACAAGGGCGGCGTGCCCAATCCGTTCCTTGACGGCGGCATCACCCCGCTCGGATTGAGCGAGGCGCAAGAAGATGACCTCGCCGCCTTCCTGCTCTCGCTCACCAGCCAGCGCTACATGGCGCAGGCACGGACCGAGTACGAGCGCCAGTTGGCACTTTCACGCACCACGCGTCCGCAGCGTGACACTGCGGCGGCGATGGGCCTTATCGGACGCAACGGACCGGGATTCGCGGGACCGTTCGGAGATATCGGACCGGACGAGTCCGCGATGCACGAGAATCCCGCGCTGCTGGGCGGAGACTGAGCGGCGCGGTGATTTCGCGAACTTCGTGGCGCTGACTTCGCGCGAACTTCCCCGGGGAGGACGAGATCATGGCTATCCGGCACAAGAGCGTTGAAACGAAATTTTACGAAGATCGCGATCGCGTCCTGCGCGCGTTACGCAATTGCGATCGGCGCACGTTTTTGAAGCTCACCGCCGCCACGATGGGCGCCGTGATGGCCAAGGGGCTGATGCCGCCGCATACCTTCCAGCTAGTCGAGGTTGCCAATGCCGCGGTGACGAAAGGATGGGATAGCGCAGGCGCGCAGGGCAGCACGCCGTTTCGCTTCGCTTATATCTCGGACGCGCACCTGTACGAGCGCACACTCAACCAGCGCTTCGTGCGCGGGATCGTAAAAGCCGTCGATGACGTCAACGCGCTCGATCCGCAGCCCGACTTCGTACTCTACGGAGGCGATCTCGCGCAGCTCGGCAGTCCAGCGCAGCTCGAACTCGGCCGCCAGATCCTAAGCGGCGTCAAGGCACCCATCAAAATGATGGTCGGCGAGCACGACTGGTTCCTGGACCTGGGCGAGAAATGGCAGGACCTGTTCGGACCGCCGACATACTCATTTGACTGGAAGGGAGTTCACGTCGTGGTCTTGCAGAGCGTGTACGAAAAGGATTTCTGGACCGCGCGCAAGATGACGCCGCAAGAGCGGATGCAGACGGTCGCCGGACTCGACAACGGAATCCAGTCGCGCTTCGAGGTCGGTGAGGCGCAACGCGCATGGCTCAAGCAGGACCTGGCGAAAGTTCCGGCGACGACGCCGCTGCTCGTGTTCTCGCATTCTCCGCTCTACAAGTACTACCGCAACTGGAATTTCTGGACTGACGACGCCGAGCAGGTGCAGGCTATCCTGCGGCCATATGACAAAGTGACCGTCATTCACGGGCATACGCATCAGATGCTCTTCAACCAGATCGGGAACATCAGCTTTTACGGGATGCTCTCGACGGCGTGGCCGTGGCCGTACGCGCCCGAGGGTCTGCCGCCGCTGACGATCCAGATGAACCGCGCGGACCCGTTCGACCAGTTCGACGGATGCGGCGATGGCCGGTTCACGGCGCGCGCCGACGGCCTGGTCGATACCATCTACAATCTGTGGGATCGCAATCCGGTCACCGTGAAGGCGAGCTACCTGGTCTCGCGCGGGAAAATCGATCGTCCGCCCGCGCCGCAGTTCGCGAGCTATTGAGACCACGGCTCCAGCGACTGGCGCCGCGATGCGCGTTTGGGGAGGAACTATGAAATCGCAACCGAAGCTGATTGCCGCGGCGATACTCAGTGCTGTTGCGGGCGGCGCCATAGTAGGTGGATGGACGATATACCCATACGCGCGCGCGGGCGCGACGGTTGCCTACGCGCAGTCCGCGCCTACTCACACGGTCCCGCCCGCCAAACACGGCGGCGTCGTCGTCGAGTTGTGCGACGGCGTGACCCACACTGAGGTTACCGGCCTCAAGCCCGGCCAGCCGATGAGTCACGCGCAGGCGCTAGCCGTTACTAGCAAGCTGATGGCCGAATGGCAGCGGATGCATCCGGGCGAGAAATGGATAATGGCGCAAGCGAGCGAGCCGCCCGCGGCCGCCGCCGCGCCAGCCTCGGCGCCGGCGCCCAAGCTCAAGAGCCAGCAGGGCGACACCTACGCGAGCTTTCACAATCGCGATTACAAAATCTGGAAAGCCGAGACCGACGCGTTCGTCGAGCAGGGCAACCAGATCTTCCACTCGGCCAAGCTGCTCGGCGGCACGATCGGCGTGAGCTGCGACATGTGCCATCCCAACGCCGCGAATACGCATCCCGAGACCTATCCGAAATATCAGGAGCAGCTTCAGAAAGTTGCGCTCTTGCGCGACATGATCAACTGGTGCATCGAAAATCCGGTCAAGGGCAAATCACTCGATCCCAACGACCCGAAACTGCGCGCGCTCGAAGCCTATATCCTGGCGCAGCGCAAGGGCACTCCGCTCGATTACGGCAAGCACTGATACTCATTGAAGCGAGAAGTAAGTAATCTTCATGAAATCAACTCCGACTCTCACGGCCGACGGCTAGGCGCGCGCCGCGCGAGTTGGCAACGACCGCGATGGCGCATGATACTGTCCGCATCCCCGATCCGCGGAGGCATAGCCAGATGCACGACGAAACCAAGATCGTAACCGCCGGACGCCATCCACGCGCCCACTTCGGCGCCGTGAATCCGCCGGTGTACCATACCTCGACGATCCTGTTCGACTCCTTCGACGCGTTCCAGAATGCCGCGCACGAGCCCGAGAATTCGCGCTTCGCATACGGGCGCCTCGGCACTCCTACCACCACCGCGCTCGAGGAAGCCGTGGCCACGCTCGAAGGCGGCAGCCATTGCCGGCTGGCGCCGTCGGGTTTGGCCGCGATTACCACCGCGCTCACCGCATTCCTCGCCGCGGGTGACCATCTGCTAGCGCCGCGCAGCGCGTACGGACCCACGCGGAATTTCTGCGCGACGATTCTCAAGCGCTTCGGCGTCGAGACCACCCTCTACGAGCCGTGCATCGGCGCGGAAATCGCCACGCTGATCAGGCCCAACACGCGGATCGTGTACACCGAGTCGCCCACCAGCGGATTGTTCGAGGTCCAGGATATCCCCGCGATCGCAGCCGCGGCGCACGCCCGCGGCGCGACCGTGATCATGGATAACACGTGGGCCTCGCCGCTCTACTTCAAGCCGTTCGCGCACGGGGTGGATGTTTCAATTCAGGCGGCCACCAAGTATATCGTCGGCCATTCGGACGCGATGCTCGGTACGATCACCTGCACGGAAGAGAGCTGGCCCCGGCTGCGCGACGCGCACCGCCAGCTCGGCCAGACCGCCGGTCCCGACGATGCGTATCTGGGCCAGCGGGGATTGCGCACGATCGCGGTGCGGATGGCGCAGCATCATCAGAACGGGCTCGCGCTCGCGCGCTATCTTGCGGCGCGGCCCGAGGTCGCGCAGGTGATGCATCCGGCGCTCGAAGGCGATCCGGGCTACGCGCTCTGGCGGCGCGATTATCTGGGCGCCTCGGGGCTGTTCTCCTTCATCATGCGCGCGCAGCATAGCGAAGCGGCGATCGCGGCGATGCTCGACGGCCTCGCGCTGTTCGGGATGGGCTATTCGTGGGGCGGATACGAAAGCTTGATCGCGCCGGTCAAAATCCGCCGCTTCCGGCCCGACTGGCCGGAGGACACCTGGGCGATGCGGATTCACGCCGGGCTCGAGCATCCCGACGACCTGATCGCCGACCTCGACGCCGGCTTCGCGCGCCTGCGCGCCGCCGGCTAGCCGCGCGCCGGGTCCGGCCGCCGTCACAACGGCGCGCAGTGCGTATGGTCCCACGCGGAATTTCTGCGCGACGATTCTAAAGCGTTTCGGCGTCGAGACCACCCGCTACGAGCCGTGCATCGGCGCGGAATTCGGCGCGCCAGATATCGCCGCAGAAAGTCCCGGAGTATAAGATGAAGTCATGGAATTCACTGCCGTCTTCCGCAAGGTATCCGAAGGTTACCTCGCGTTCGTCGAAGAGTTGCCCGGTGCGAACACTCAGGCCGCAACGCTTGATGAAGCGCGAGAAAACCTCAAAGAGGCGGTTGCGCTGGTGCTCGAAGCCAATCGGACGCTTGCTGAGGAATCGCTGAAGGGCGAAAGGGTGATAAGAGAGCCGCTTCTGATTCAGGAGCGATGAAGCGCCGCGACCTGCTCCGGCATCTGGAGCGTCACGGCTGCGCTCTTTTGCGCGAGGGAGGAAATCACACCGTTTACGTGAATCGCGCCAGAGGCGCGTCCTCCACCATTCCCTGCCGGCGCGCTAAGCGGCGGCGCGCTTTTGCTGGATTAGCTCGATTTTGTATCCGGTCGGGTCTTCGATGAACGCGATCGGCGTCGTGCCGTGCTTCATCGGACCCGGCTCGCGGGTGACCTTGACGCCGCGAGCCTTCAGGTCGGTGCAGGTTTGATAGATATCGTCCACGCCGATCGCTAGATGGCCGAACCCGGCGCCGATTTCGTATTTCGAGGTGCCCCAGTTGTAGGTCAGCTCGACGACCGTCTGGTCGCGCTCTTCGCCGTAGCCGACAAAGGCGAGGGTGAACTCGCCGCCGGGGAAATCATGTTTGCGCAAGAGCTTCATCCCCAGCTTGTTGCAATAGAAATCGATTGATTCATCCAGATTCGCGACTCGAATCATGGTGTGCAAAAGCCGCATGTCCCGATTACCTCCCGGACTTGGCGCCGCCCGCGCCGGGCTTGCGGCGCGACGCGATCGCCTTGTCCAGCTCGCCGCGAATCTCGTTGAAGAGATCCTCGGTCGGCGCGAAACCCTGCTCTTTCATTTTTCCGATCAGCTCGCGCCGCGCGATTCCCAGCAGCTCGAGCGCTTCATGCTCGTGCATCCGCTTGGATCGCACCAGGTCCAGGATCGCGAGTTCGCGCACGCGCGCGCGAAATTCCGCTTCCGGAAACTGTGCGTCGAAGACATCGGCGGGCAGATCGATTTTGAGCTCCATGGCGCTTATCTCGAAGACTTTCCGCGATCGCCAAATCGAAGTCAAACTCACGACCGCTCCCTGCTTTCCAGCCCCGCGCGGCTCTTGGCGTGGCGGGCCATTGTGTGCGATTCCTATGCGGGAACCGGATCGGGCAATCAGACGTTCCGGGGCAGGCCACGCGCGTCGATGGCCGCCCCAGGAGGGGTACATGGATTTCAACTACAGCGCCGAAGATGAAGCCTTCCGCACGGAATTCCGCGCGTGGCTCGAAGCCAACCAGCAGTTCGCGCCGAAACGCGCCGAGGCGATGATGGGCGAGGAAGGCGCCGGCGCATGGGACGCTCAAGTGCGCTGGGCTAAGAAGCTTGGCGAGGGGCGATGGCTCGCCGTCAACTGGCCGCGGGAGTACGGCGGGCGCAGCCTCAACGTGATGCAGACCATCATCTACAACGAAGAACTGGCGCGCCTGGGCCTGTCGGCGCCCATGATCGGGATGGGCGTCAGCCTGCTCGGCCCGACGCTGATTCATTGGGGTACCGAGGACCAGAAGCGCCAGCATATACCTATAATCCTCAAAACCGAGGAAATTTGGTGCCAGGGTTACTCCGAGCCCGGCTCAGGATCGGACTTGGCGTCGCTCCAGACCCGCGCGGTCGAAGACGGCGACGATTACGTCGTCAATGGGCAGAAGGTCTGGACCTCGGCCGCGCATCATGCGGACTGGATCTTCCTGCTCACGCGGACCGACCCCGCCGCGCCCAAGCACAAGGGTATCAGCTACCTGCTGGTCGATATGCACAGCCCCGGCATCACGGTGCGGCCGCTGACGCAAATCACCGGGGGCAAGGGCTTTAACGAGGTGTTCTTCGAAGACGTGCGCGTGCCGAAGAAAAACCTGGTCGGCGAAAAGAATGCGGGATGGCAGGTCGCAATTACCACGCTGATGTTCGAGCGCTCGGGCGGTGGCGGAGACCGCGGCGCGATGCTCCAGGTGCAGGAGCTGGTCAAGCTGGCCAAGAAACTTCCGCGCGACGGCAAGACCGCGTGGGACGACGCCGCCGTGCGCCAGAAGATTTCAGAATTCGCCTGCGAGGCCGCCGCGCTCAAGTACACCGGCTATCGGCAGCTCACGCGCCGGCTAAAGGGGATGCCGCCCGGGCCGGAAGGCTCGATGATGAAGCTGTGCGGAACCGAGCTTAATCTGCGCGTACAGCTGTTCGCGATGGAACTGCTCGGACCGTACTCGCAACTCGAGTATCAGGCGCCGATGGCGATCGATCATGGCAAGTGGTCGTTTCGGATGCTCGCGGCGCGCGGCGGCACGATCGCGGCCGGCACCAATCAGATCCAGCACAACATCATCGGCGAGCGCGTGCTGGGATTACCCAAGGGCTAGGCGCCCCCACAGGGTTGCGAGAGTACCGTACCAAGAGGAATGATCACGCATGGATTTCAACTACACGCCTGAAGACGAAGCCTTCCGCGCCGAAGTGCGCGCATGGCTCGAAGCCAACAAGCATCACGCGCCCGCCCCCAGCAACCTCATGGCCAACGAGGGCGAAGGCGAATGGGAAGCCCGAGTGAGCTGGCACAAGAAGCTCAACGAGGGCGGATGGGTCGCCGTTAACTGGCCCAAGCAGTACGGCGGCCGCGGCGCCACCGTGATGCAGCGCCTGATCTATCGCGAGGAACTGTCGCGCCTGGGCCTGAACGAACCCTTCATCGGGATGGGCATCAGCCTGCTCGGTCCGACCCTGATGCATTGGGGCACCGAGGCGCAGAAACAGAATCATCTGCCGAAGATTCAGAAGGGCGAGGAAATCTGGTGCCAGGGATATTCCGAGCCCGGCGCCGGCTCCGACCTGGCCGGCCTGCAGACCCGCGCGGTCGAGGACGGCGACGACTTCGTCGTCAACGGGCAGAAAGTCTGGACCTCGATGGCGCAGCATGCGGACATGATCTTCCTGCTGGTGCGCACCGATCCGGCCGCGCCCAAGCATAAGGGAATCAGCTACCTGCTGGTCGATATGCACAGCCCCGGCATCACGGTTCGTCCGCTGGTGCAGATAACGGGCGGCAAGGGATTCAACGAAGTCTTCTTCGAAGACGTGCGCGTGCCGAAGAAAAATATCGTCGGCGAGTTGAACAACGGATGGCAGGTCGCGATGACCACGCTGATGTTCGAGCGCGGCGGCGGCGGTGGCGAAAATGGAATCGGCGAGGTTCACGAGCTGGTCGAGCTGGCCAAGCGGCTTCCTCGAAATGGCGCCACCGCGTGGGACGATTCCAGCGTGCGGCAAAAGGCGGCGGAGTTCGCGGCCGACGCGCTCGCGCTGAAATACACCGGCTACAGGCAATTGACCCGCCAGCTCAAGGGGATGCCACCGGGGCCGGAAGGCTCGATGATGAAGCTGTGCAGCACCGAGCTGGGGCTCAAAATCGCGCTGTTCGCGATGGAGCTGCTCGGACCGTATAGCCAGCTCGAATTCGGCGCTCCGTTCGCCGTGGACAAGGGCAAATGGTCATTCAGGATGCTGGCGGCGCGCGGACCGACAATTTACGCCGGCACCAACCAGATCCAGCACAACATCATCGGCGAGCGCGTGCTCGGCCTGCCCAAGGGATAGCGAGTCACCGCGGCGAAATTCCCTCGCGAGAAAGCGGGACGCTCTTTGATGCGCCCCGCTTTTCTTTTCACACCGCGCTCGAGAGCGCGCGTGGTGCTATCGCGGCGGCGATGTCACGCGCGAGACGCGGCGCGTCTTGCGCCGCGAACGCGGCGACCGTCGCGCGGATTCCCGGCGCGGCGCGAATCCGGAAGCGCTCGCCCGCGCGCAGCGCCCATTTGGCTTCAAGCAGCGACTGGATCGCGCCCGACTCGTCCGGCACCGGAATCCATACGTTGAGCCCCGAGCGCCCTTGCGCCTTGATTCCGTGCTCCGCCAACGCGTCGATAAGCGCCCCGCGTCTCTCGCTGTAGGTATCGGCGGCGCGGCGGACCAACTTGGCGACCTTCGCGTCGGACCACATCACTGCAAGCAGCTCCTGGAGCACATGACTGACCCATCGCGGTCCAAGCCGCTGCCTTCCCTCGACCCGCGCGATCGTGAGCGCGTCTCCGGATGCGATCGCGATCCGCAGATCGGGACCGAGCGCTTTCGATACCGAACGGATTACGGCCCACCGCTCGCGGCGCGGATCGATCGCGGAGAAGACCGGCACGCCCGAGACCGGACCCGCGAAGTCGTCTTCGATCACGAGCGCGGCGCGATGGCGGGCGAAAATCGCGGCCAGCTCGCGCGCTCGGCGGCGGTCGAAAGCCGCTCCGGTCGGATTTTGCGCGCGCGGAGTCAGCATGATCGCGTGCGCCCCCGCCCGCAGTGCGCCGGCCACTGCGGGCGGTATGGCGCCGAACTCGTCCATCGCGATCGGTTCGGCGACATAGCCCATCGCCGCGATCAGGTCGAGCGTGCCGCTGTAACTCGGATCCTCGACGCCGACGACATCGCCGGGGCGCAGATGCGCGGCAAGAATCCGCTCGAGCGCGTCCATCGCGCCGCTCAGGACTGCGATCGATTTCGCGCCGATCCCGTCGGCCGCGAATTGCCGCGTGGCCAGCCGCAGCAAATCGGCGCGATTAGCTTCGCCGCCGTAGAGCACTTGCCCGCACTCGAGTCGCGAAAGCGCGTCGTTGATCGACGGCAGCATCGCGGGGTCGGGATTTCCATTGGCCAGATCGCGCACTCCCGCGGGCGCAGGCGGCGCCAACGGCGTGAGCAGCGGCGGCCGATGACTGACCGCCGTACCGCGCCTGCCGCTGCCGCGCACCAGTCCGCGGGTGCGCAGCGATCGGTAGGCGGCGGCGACCGTGGTGGGACTCACTCCCAGGCGCGCGGCGAGCGCACGAATTGGCGGCAGGGCGTGGTTCACGCCGAGCCGGCCGGCGCGGATCGCGTCTTCGACGCTGGCCGCGATCTGGTTGCCTGTCTTTCCACGAATCTGATAATGTACCGATACGTTCATCTATTTGTACTGTTACATAATTCAGAACAAAAAGGAAGCCCGATGGAACAGACGCGCCGCACCCCACGCACCACCGTTAGGCGGATGGCCAAGCGCGCCGCATACGACCGCGAGGCGATCCACTCGATCCTCGACCGCGCGATGGTCTGCCACGCCGGCTTCGTCGCCGATCACGCACCCACGGTGCTGCCCACCCTGCACGCGCGAATCGGTGATCGCCTTTACCTGCACGGCTCGGCCGCGAACCACATGCTGCGCACCGCGGCCGCGGGCGCGGAGATCTGCGTGACGGTCACGATGATCGACGGGCTCGTGCTCGCGCGCTCCGCGTTCCATCATTCAGTGAACTACCGCTGCGCCGTGATTTTCGGCCGCGCCAAGCGTGTCGATGACCCCGTGCGCAAGCTCGCCGCGATGCGCGCGCTGGTCGAGCACATTGTCCCGGGCCGGTGGGCGGCCACCCGCGCGCCCAACCAAAAGGAAATCGCCGCGACCCTGATTCTCGAATTGCCGATCGACGAGGCGTCGGCGAAAATCCGCACCGGCGGTCCGATCGACGACGAGGCCGATCACGCCCTGCCCCACTGGGCCGGGGTGATTCCGCTGCGGCTGGTCGCACTGGCTCCGGCGCCGGACGCGCGGCTCGATCGGTCGATTCCACTTCCGGCGCACGTGTGCGATTACCGGACGCCCGACGAGCGCGGCTGACGCGTCGGAGCTTTGACCACGATGTATATCCCGAAAGATTTCGAGATCACCGAGGCGCGCATCCTGCACGAGTTTATCAAGTCGCACAGCTTCGCGACGATCGTTTCGAGCGGCGCCGGCGGCCTGACCGCCTCACACGTGCCGCTGATGCTCGATCACGAGGGCGGCGCGCGCGCGGCGCTGGCGGGACATTTCGCGCGCGCGAATCCGCATTGGCGCGATCTCGGGAAGGCGCGCGAGTGCCTGGTGATTTTCTCCGGACCGCATTCCTATATCTCGCCAAGCTGGTACGTGAACTCGCCCGCGGTCCCGACCTGGAATTACGCGGCCGTGCATGTTCACGGCCGGGCGCGAATTATCGACGATCCAGCCTGGGTCTCGGGCCTGCTCGACCGGATGATCGCGATTTACGAGGCGCCGCAGGCGCGTCCGTGGCCGGGAATCCTGCCGGTTGAATTCCGCGCGAAACTCACCGAGGCGATAGTCGGTTTTGAGATCGAAATCGATCGAATCGAAGGCAAGTTCAAGCTCGGACAGAATCGCTCGCTCGAGGATCAGCGCGGCGCGCTCAAAAGCCTCGAGGCCAGCGCCGATCCGGGCGCGCGCGCTCTCGCGGCGATGATGCGGCGCTATCTGGAATCCGCGACGGCCGATGTCGCCGCTTCTGAGGAGCATCACGGCGTCAAATAGGTTTCGCGGCGGCGGCCGCAAGCCGTCGCTTGCGCTGCTTTCCGCGCGCGGTTTATATAACATCGGTTAGGCCCTTGGCCGGCCGACGCCCTTGGTGCGCGGCAAGGCCCGCGGGCCTGCGATCGGAGGTTTCAATAGATGGATTTCAAGTTTAGCGCCGAAGACGAAGCGTTCCGCCAGCAGATCCGCACCTGGCTGAAGGCCAACGCGCCCAAGCGCGAGCACAGCGTCGAGGACGACCTTGGCCCCATCCGCGAATCGGGCGGCGACGACTGGCAGCATCGGCTCCAGTGGCACAAGAAGATGCACGAGGGTGGATGGGTCGGAATCAGTTGGCCCAAGGAGTACGGCGGACGCGGAGCCACGGTCACCCAGCAGCTTATCTACAACGAGGAGATGGGCAAGGCCAATATTCCGCAACTCGTCAACGGCCTCGGGATCATGCTGGTCGGCCCGACGATTATCCATTGGGGAACCGAAGAGCAGAAAACACGCTACGTTCCCAAGATCCTGTCGGGCGAAGAAATCTGGTGCCAGGGATATTCCGAGCCCGGCTCCGGTTCCGACGTCGCGTCGCTGCAGACCCGCGCCGTCGAAGAGGGCGACTACTTCATCATCAACGGCCAGAAGGTCTGGACCTCGGACGCGCATCATGCGGATTTCTGTATCCTGCTGACCAGGACCGACCCGAGCGCGCCCAAGCACAAGGGTATCAGCTATATCCTGGTCGATATGCACTCGCCCGGAGTGACCGTGCGGCCGCTGGTGCAGATAACGGGCGACGCCAACTTCAACGAGGTATTTTTCGAAGACGTAAAAGTTCCCAAGAAAAACCTGATGGGCGAAAAAAACAAGGGCTGGCAGGTCGCGATCACCACCTTGATGTTCGAACGCTCGGGAATCGGCGGAGGCCGCGATATGCTCGGCGAGGTCAAGGATCTCGCGCACCTGGCGCGCGCCGTCCAACTGAACGGCCGCAGCGCGTGGGAGCATTCCAACGTCCGGCAGAAGATCAGCGGCTTCGCCGCGGAGGCGCTGGGACTCAAATACACCGGCTATAGGCAACTGACGCGCCGGCTCAAGGGCTTGCCGCCCGGACCCGAAGGGTCGGTCCTAAAACTTGGCGCGAGCGAGCTTAATCTCAAAATGAACAAGTTTGCGATGGAGTTGCTGGGGCCGTACTCGCAGATGGAGTTCAAGGCGCCCTTCGCGGTCGATAAGGGCAAGTGGTCGTATCGGATGCTCGCGTCGCGGGCACTGACTATCGCGGGCGGCACCAGTGAGATTCAGCATAATATCATCGGCGAGCGCGTGCTCGGGTTGCCCAAAGGCTATTGAACGCACGGGCTTGAAAAAGCGGATAAAGGGCAGCCCGTTCCGGCTGCCCTTTCGTTTTGCGGCGGACGCGCGGAAATTCCGCGCAAGGAAAGACCTCCGATGGAAGGAAAACTGGTCAGGATCCGCGGCTACGAGAGAACCGACCTCGACGCGATTATGAAATGGATCAACGATGAGGAAGTCACCCAATTCCTCGGCGGCGAAGTCTTGGCTCTTCCGCAATCGTCGATCGCCGAGATGAACTTCATCGAGTCCGCAGCCACGCGTGCGGCGGCCGCCGCCGACCATTCGTTCGTTATCGAAACGCTCACCGATCGGAAATACCTTGGCGGCGTCGCCTTTCACGCAATCAACTGGCACAACCGCGCCGCCGGGGTCGGAATCGTGATCGGCGACAAAAGCTACTGGGGACGCGGCTACGGCAGCGACGCGATGCGCGTGCTGATGCGGGTCGGATTCGAAAAGCTCAACCTGCATCGCCTGTGGCTGCACGTTTACGATTTCAATCAGCGCGCGATCGCGTCGTACGAAAAGTGCGGCTTCAAACGCGAGGGCGTGCTGCGCCAGGAACGCTTCCACAAGGGGCGCTACTGCGACACGATCGTGATGGGTATCCTGGCCGGCGAGTACCATGCGATGAATCCGTAGTAAGTCCCTTACTTGCCCACGCCGACGAGCGTAACGCTGATCGGATCACGGCGGCTGTTGTTCACGATCGTGAACACGCCCAAGCGCTTTCCCGCCGCCGCCGGCGAGAATGAAACCGTGTATTCGCACCTCTGGTGGGCGGCGAGTGCGCCGCCGCAGGTGCTCGCGCCCGCGACGATCGCGAAATCTCCCGTCACCGATGCGCGCTCGAGCGTGACCGTCGCACCGCGGCGATTTATCAGAGTAATCCGCCTGAGCTTGCCGCGCCCTGGCGGTATCCCCAGCGCTTGCTTGCCAAAGTCCAGCCGTCTGGGCGCGATCTTGAGAATCGTAGCCACCGGTGTAGGCGCCGGTGTCGGTGTGACGGTTGGCGTTGCGGTCGCAGTCGGGGTAGCGGTCGCCGTTTGAGTCGCCGTCGCAGTTGAAGTCAAAGTAGGAGTCGCAGTCATCGTGGCGGTCGGAGTTGCGGTCCGAGTCGAGGTAGCCGTCGGCGTCGAGGTGGCGGTCGGAGTCGCGGTCGGAGTCGAGGTAGCCGTCGGCGTCGAGGTAGCAGGCGGAGTCGCGGTCGGAGTCGGAGTCGAAGTCGGGCTCGAGCTGACGCCGGCGCCGGAGATCTCGAAAATGCCGCGACCGAAGGTGCCCGCATAGATCATCCCGTTCTGATTCTGCTCGAGATCGAACACCGGGACCGCGGGAATCGCGCCCAGGTTGTACGGCGTCCAGTCGGCGCCCGCGTCGGTACTGCGGAAGACGCCGATATCGGTGCCGGCAAGAATCGTATTCCCGGAAGTATCGGTCGCATCAACCAGAATCCGCAAGACGGGGATGTCCGGCAACGCGTTCGACGGCGGAGGAATCTGGTTCGAGGGATTTCCGTCCACCTGCGCCCACGACGCGCCGAAATCGTGCGTCACGAACACGTGCCCGATCTGGGTTGCCGCGGTGAATCCCGACACGCTCAGGTATGCGGTCGCGGCGTCGTAGGGATCGATCGCGACGCCAGTGGCCTGCGTATCAGCGGGCAGCACCAGCGGCCACAGATTGGCGGTAACGTCCTTCCAGACCGCACCGCCGGGAGCGGCGCCGTCCACCTGCACGTTCGCGTCGCTGGTGACCATCAGGCGAAACGGCGTGGGCTGTAGCGTGGTGTTGGTCTCCATCGCGAGCGCGTACGCGACGCTGTCGTTGGACGGCGCGATCTCGAGATCCTCGAGCGCGCAGTTCCCGTTGTCGCATCCTCCCGTCAGATCCTGCGTGGTTTGCGCCGCCCAGCTCATACCGCCGTCACTGGAAACGTAAACCGAGTGCGCTCCGAGCAGCACCCTGCCCGAACTGGCGGGATCGGCCGCAAGCGGAGGATAGAAACCCGCCCCCGCGTCGCCGTTCGATTCGAGCGCGGCGCATATCGACTGCGTGGGCGGCCCGGAATTCCACGCCGATCCGCCGTCGGTCGAGATTGCAATCGCGGGGCCCGCGCTGGTGGTCGCAAACGCGTGATACGCGATCGAGGGATTCATCGGATCGAAAATCGCAAACGCGCCGTCGAGCGCATCCACCTGTCCCCACGCCGCGTCCATCGCCATCGCGGTGTTTCCCAGCGCCGTGCCGTTGTCGGCCGCTCCCGCCAGCACGACAGAGTTGTCGGTAGGATGCGGCCCGACGGACTGAATCTCCTCTGCGCTGATCGACGCGTTGAGTCCCGTCCACGCCGCCGACTGCAAGTCGAAGCGAAATACGCCGCCGTCGTTGCCAAGATAGAAACTGTCGGCACTGGCGGGATCGAACGCGATCGCGTGCTGATCGGAATGCGTACCGCCGTTTTGCGCAAGGAATGTCCAGTCGCGCCCCGAGTCGGTCGAGCGATAGATTCCCACCCCTCCGAAGACCACGGTTGCGCCGGTCGAATCCGCCGGATCGATCGCGAGCGCCTGATCGAACATCGAGGCTGACGCGTTGCCCGGCGAAACTCCATCGATGACCACGCTGCCGCCAACGCTCGCGCTCGGAACCGTCTCGGCGCTCCAGGTCGCACCCGCGTCGGTGGATTTGTAAAATCCCAAGTACTCGAGCCCGTCCGCCGCGCCGAGCATCGCGTAGACGACGCCGGAAGATGCGGCGATAGACGCGCGCCCGATCGAGCCCGTGAGTCCCGGGAACGACACCGGAGCCCACGAAACGCCTGAATTCGAAGAGCGAAACACTCCCGTCCATTGGATCGCCGCGTACACGTCCGCCGGCGCGGATGGGTCGATCAGCACCTGGGTCGCCGGGCACGGCTGATTCGTGAAGTACACGCAATCGCCGAACGTCCCGAGTGGATAGGTGCTCCACGACACGCCACCGTCGCTCGAGCGCCACACGCCCATCTGGCTCCATTGCGTTTCAATCCATCCGGCTTGCGCGCGATCCGAGCTCGAACCATAGGTGACCGCCGCGAAGATTGTGCGCGGGTTGAGCGAGGTCTCGACCGCCACCGCGCCGATCGAGGCGCCGTCGAATTCGCTCGCGCCAAGCTGGCTCCACGAGCTTCCGAGATCCTCGGACACGAAGATGCCCTCGCCATAATAGGAATCGTTCGAGCCATCACCCTCGCCGGTCGCGATATACAGGGTAGGATTCGGACTGGTCGTCGTATCGAGCGCGATCGCGCCAATCGACAGGGTTGGTTCGGCGTCGAATATCGGCACGAAGCCGGCGCTCGCGTTCGGGCGCATCCAGACGCCGCCCGCCGCGGTGCCGACGAACAGGCGGCCGGCGGTGGTCGGATCCGCGGCGATCGCGGTCACCCTGCCAGTCGCATTGGGCAGCGTGGAACCTACCGCGACGCCGCCAAACGTCGTCACTTCGTTATTCACCGGCTGCGGTCCGGTGAAGCTCCAGCTTGGCGCCGAAGCCCTCTGCGAGACTTGCGCGGCGGCGGCTTCCCGCTCACGCATCATCCCGACCGCCGCCGAGTACGCGCCGTACGGCACTCCAAACTGACGCCCGCGCCGCGAGGAGAGAAACTCGCGATGCCGTGCGCGACGGTCCGCCAGCGAGCGCGGCGCCGCGATCGATCCGAGTGCGCTCCGCGGCCCGAGTGCGCTCTGCGACCCGCGCGCCGCGGCCGCCATCAGGCCGCCCAGCGACAGGATTGCCGCGAGGATCAGCCCAGCTTGCGCCGGGCGGCGCACCTTCGATGATCGCAACGTAATCACGGGCCCCCTTTCGCCCTAACTACGTTGCGATCTTACCTAGTAATATGAAATATACCTACTACGAATAGCCAGTATAACCCACTAGCTATTCGTGGATACTTTTCTCCCTGATTGTCCTTGTTGGGCGATGCCGGCGCGCGACATCCATGTTTCGGCAAATTTGGCCAGCGACTTCCAGATCGGCCTTATGCGGCGGAAACCCGGAATCCGACCTTGGGAAAGTGATTCACAATCCGCCCGAGCTCCGGATCTTCGCGTTCGACCGCGATTTCCCGAATCGAGTTTACGACCACGTTTCCAACCACGGGATCGAAGCCATAGTCGTCGGGAGTCACCGCGACGCGCGCTCCCGCCTTGACGCCATTGGGGTCCGCCGGATCGATGAACCCAGGGGTCGCTGGGCTGGCGTGCTTCGCGATTGCGAGCGCTTGATCCGGTTCCATCGGCGCCGTCGCGCCGTGGCCCATCGCGTCGATACGCTCGAACCATCGCATGAGATTCGGGAACTTCTGCGCGTGCGAGAAGGCGCTCGGCTCGGCGCGCAGGAACCACACCGGATGAAAGCATGCCGCGTCGGCGAGGCTGAAATGATCGCCCAGGATGAACGGCTGCTCGGCCAGCGTGGAGTCGAGCATGTCAAGGAATGCGCGCAACTGGTTTCGCGCATCGGGCGCGGCCAGCCCGATCTCGGCGAAATTGGCGCCGCGCATCATCTTGCTCCGGTCCTCGATAAATTCCTTTGGCACCACCGCCGCGAGCTTCTCGAAGATTACCGGGGTGGTGGACCAGAACAGGCGGCGGTCGGCCCACATGTTGAGCGATAGGCACGCGGCCCGCATCCCCGGCGGATAAAGCGACGGTTCGGGATAAAGGTCGTCGAGCCGGGCGATGATCGCGGCGCTGTCGCACCATACGTCGGCGCCGATCTGAAGCACGGGAATCCTGCGATAGCCTCCGGTCAGTGGCACCAGCTTGGGCTTGGGCATGATCACCGGCTGCTCGACGGCGCGCCAGCTAATTTTCTTGTACGCGAAGATTTTGCGGATTTTTTCCGAGAACGGCGAGTTCACATACTGATGGAGAATTATTTCCGGCACGATGGGTCGCCTCCTGCGATCGATTTCGATGCGTCAAGCTTTACCGCACCGCACGCGATTGTGGAACTCGAAACCGGCGCGTGCTTATCGGGGCGCGATTCTGATATTTTTCCGCCATGTTTGGACAGACCGAATTCGACCTGTTCGAGGCGATCTACACGACCCGCTCGATGCGCCGGCTGCGGACGGATCCGGTCGCGCCCGCCCTGATCGTCAAGGTGATCGAGGCGGCGACGATGGGCCCCAGCGGCAGCAATCGGCAGCCGTGGAGGTTCATCGTCGTGCGCGATCCGGAGACCAAGGCGTATGTCGCCGAGCGCTATCGCAACGCCTGGGAGCGATACTTTACGCCCCAGTCGCGCGCGATCGTCGCGAATGCTCCGCACAGCCCGCAGGGGCGCATCCTGCGCTCGGCGCGTTACCTGGCCGAGCATATAGGCGAGACCCCGGTGATGATTTTCTGCTGCGTCAAGATTTACAACGACCCCAGGCGCAAGGGTCAGCCGATGCTGAACGCGATTTTTCCCGCGATCCAGAATCTGTGCCTCGCGGCGCGCGCTTACGGGCTTGGCACCTCAATCACGGGGATGCATCAGATGTACGCGAACGAAATCGATGCGCGGCTTGGGGTGCCCGCCGAATATGCGAACGTCGCGCTGATCCCGCTCGGGTATCCGAAGGGGCGATGGGCGCGCCCCGAGCGCAAGCCCGCGCTCGAAATCATATCTTGGGAGCGATGGGACAATCGCGCGAGCGGTGTCCCGCAGGCGTAGTCCGCGGCGGGCGGGGCGTTGCTCAGCCCTCGAGCACGGCCAGCACGGCGCCGCGCTGAATCTGATCGCCGGGCTTGAAGCGAAACTCGCGCAGCCGCCCGGCGGAAGGCGCCTTGATCGGAATTTCGACTTTCATCGATTCGATCACCATGACTTCCGCGCCGCGCGCGACTTGCGCACCCGCTTCCACGGTGTATCTCAACACTTTGCCTACGGCGGGGCTTTTGATGTCCATGCTGGTGCGTTACCTGATGCGCGGTCCCTTCGACGGACGCGGAGCTACGGGCGTCATAGCAGGCACGGGCAAGATCCGCCAGCATCGGAGCCATTCGCGCGCCTTGAGTTGCGCGCCCCTCTGGTTGTAGAAGGGGGTCATCATGCGCCGGCGCCGAGTTGGCGAACAGCGCCGCTGCGCCAGATTTGTAACTCCGGGACCGGAGGAATTGCGCTTGGCTGATGGCAACAGGATGAGCGGGATAATCGCGGCGCGAACGCTCCACGAGTATCCGCGTGGTGCGCATCGATGGGGCTTGCTCGGGCTGACGGTGGTCGCGACGATCCTCGCGTCGTACGAGTTCCAGCTCGCGCCCATCCTTTCGCTGCTGCTGCCGTACCTGCACCTGAGCCAGGTCGGTTACGGCTACTTCATTACGTTTGCGGTGCTGATTTCCGGAATCTCGGCGTTTTTCGGCGGACCGCTGGCCGATCGGTACGGCCGCGTGATCCTGATTGATATCTGCCTTGGGCTGACGGTGGTGCTGGTGTTCTGCAACCTGTTCATCACCAATATCGTTTCGTTCGTGATCATCCGCACGCTGATGAGTATCGTGGCGGGCACGATGGCGGGCGCCGGCGCGGCTCTGATGCGCGACATGTCGCCGCGCGTCGATCGCGCGCTGGCCTTCGGGTTGTTGACGATCGGGCCGGTCGGCGCGAATTTTCTGGCCAACCGGATCGCGGCCTGGACGCTGCCGATCTATCACACCTGGCAGTCGCAGATCTGGATCACCGGAATTCTAGGCCTGGCGATGTTCGTGCCGATCGCGCTGTGGCTCAAGGATCTGAGCGCCGATTTGCGCTTGCGGATCTTCCGCACCGAGATCGCCTCGATGGAGGCGCGCGGGGTCAAGCTCAAGGCCGCCGAGCTGCCCTCGAGCACCAACGACGCATTCGCGCGCCTGCTGAGGCATCCCGAGATCTGGATTCAGGTTGTCGGGATCAACGCGAACCTGACCCTGTACTTCGCGATCACCGCGTTCGGACCGCTGATGTTCACGCAGGCGTTCAAGTACCCGCCCGCCGAAGCGGCCGCGATGAACTCGAATTTCTGGTTGTGGAACCTCGCGATTCTGGTCCTGACCGGCTTTGTCTCGGACCGTCTGCAAATCCGCAAACCAATCGCGATAATCGGCGCCGCGCTAACTATCGGACTGCTCACATGGTGGGTGCCGAGTTTCACGACCGGAGGACTTCCGCGCGGCGAGATGGCGGTCGTCGCGGCGATTCTGGGCGGCTGCCTCGCGATCGGCTACGTGCCGTGGGCTGCGCACTTCTCCGAAACCCTCGAGGAAGTCTCGCCCGCTTTGCAGGCGACCGGCTGGGCGTTTTTTGGATTGGTCGCACGCGCGTGGGCGGGACTGTCGGCGCCTCTGACCTTGTACATCGCCAAGGAATTCGGATGGCAGGCGTGGATCAAGGTCAGCATCGTCGGCATGGGAATCTACATAATCGCACTGCTCATCACCCGCGGCATCCGCCAGGAAGACGCGAGCCAAGCGGCCGACGCGGCGGCGACCGCAAACGCCGCGCCGTAGCCCGCTCGATTATCCCTCTCCCAGATTGGGAGAGGGCATTTCAGCCGGGCGAGTTGAAGTCGCGCCGTCGCGCTCTTGACTGTCCCTCTCCCGGATCGGGAGAGGGCGAGCGGCGCGGCGATTGCTCTTTTTAGCAATCGCCGTGACGCGCGGGTGAGGGACCGCCAGAATAAGAATCTTTCACGCCGCACTGCGATAGCCCCGACACGCTTGCGCTCTGCGGATGCCGACACCCTGCGCGAGCTGCGCGGCGTGGCGAAAGCGCGCAAAGAGTTTCCTCTGTCGGTCCCTCACCCGCGCCTTCGGCGCGACCTCTCCCGAGCGGGAGAGGATCGGAAAGCGGGCGCGCGGCCACGCTCACGGGCGCATCGTGCGGGTGCGGATTCCGAGCTGCGTGGGAACAATCTCGTACGCCTGATGCACCCAATCGACCAGGATCGGCCGGGTGTCGCGCGGGTCGATAATCTCCTCGATTCCAAACGCCTCGGCGGTGCGAAGCGGCGAGCGTACCGCATTGAATTTTTCTTCGAGTTCCCTGCGGAGTTTTTCGGGATCCTTTGACGCCGCGAGATCGCGCTTGTAGGCCGCCTCGATTCCGCCTTCTATCGGCAGCGAACCCCAATCCGCCGACGGCCACGCGTAGCGCAGGTTAAGCCCGCTGGTGATTCCGTGTGCGCCGCCGGCGACGCCGAAAACCTTGCGCACTATTATCGAGACCCACGGCGTGATCGTCTGGTACACCGCGCACATCGCGCGCACGCCGTGCCGGATGGTTCCCTGGCGCTCGGCCTCGAGCCCGATCATGAAGCCCGGCTGATCGACAAAATTGACGATGGGCAGGTGAAACGTGTCGCACAGATCGACGAACTTGACCATCTTGTCCGACGCCGCCGCGTCGAGCGACCCGCCAATCGCAAACGGATCTCCCGCCATCACTCCCACCGGATAGCCGTCGAGCCGCGCGAACGTGGTGATGAGCGACGGACCGAAGTACGGCGTCATCTCGAAGACCGAGTCGCGATCCATCACCAGCTCGAGGACGCGGCGCGCGTCGTAGCCCTGGCGCCGGTTGCGCGGCACGATCGAGATGAGTTCCTCTTCGCGCCGATGCGGGTCGTCGAGCGGTGTGATGCGCGGCGGCGCCTGCCATACGCTTTGCGGCAGATATGACAGGAAGCGGCGAATCTGCGCGAAGGCCTCGTCTTCGCTCTCTGCCTCGTTGTCCACCGCGCCGCTCTCATAGGCGTGAATGTAGGAACCGCCCAGAACCTCTTTGTCCAGGTCCTCGCCGGTCCCCCACTTGACGACCGGAGGTCCGGCCACGAAAAGCTGGCTCGAGCCTTTCACCATCACCGCGAAATGCGACGCCGCCACCCGCGCCGCGCCGAGTCCGGCGACGGAACCCATGCATCCGGCGACGACCGGAACCTCGGACAGCAACTGCGTAATGATGTTGAAGCCATAGACCGCCGGCACGTAGGTTCGCTTCATCGTTTCAAAGGTGCGCACGCTGCCACCGCCTCCGGTGCCGTCCACCAATCGCACGATCGGCATGCGCAGCTCGTGCGCAATCAACTCGGCGTAACCCTGCTTGTTGCCGATCGAAGCGTCAGCCGCGCCGCCGCGCACCGTGAAGTCGTCGCCGCCCACCGCAACCCGGCGTCCATTGATTCGTCCCGTGCCGCCGACGAAGTTGGCCGGACGGAGGTCCGCTAGGGTTTCGCCCTCGTACTTGGGCGAGCCGGCCAGCGCGCCGTATTCGTGAAACGAGTCCGGGTCGAGCAGCCGCTCGATTCGCTCGCGCACGGTGAGCTTTCCGCCGTCATGCTGGCGCTTGATGTTCTCGGCGCCGCCCATCTGTTTCGAGAGCTCGGCGCGACGGCGAATTTCATCCACTTCCGGTTGCCAGGACATATGCTTCCTCCGCTGATTGACGATCTTATCAATCATGCGCCACTCCGTCACCGCAATCGCGGCGGAGCCGGGTTTCGGGCCGCGATTCTTCCTGTTAGCCTTGTTCGCGATGAGCTGCGAAGCAACCGCGAGAATCCCCGGCGCGAGTGTGCCCGCGCGGGCCAAGCGCGCGATGCTCTCGGGATGGGGCCGCTATCCCGCGCTCGAATGCGATTTGTACCGGCCGGAGAAGCTCGCCGAGCTGGCCGCGACCGTCACGAATAACTCGACCTCGATTATCGCGCGCGGCGCGGGACGCGCGTACGGCGACGCGGCGGTCAACGCCGGCAACCGGGTGATCGAGGTGACGCGGCTCGGGCGGATGCTGTCGTTCGACCCCGACAGCGCGATCCTGCGCGCCGAGGCGGGCGTCACGCTCGACGAGATTATCGAGGTGTTTCTGCCGCGCGGATATTTCCCCCCGGTGGTGCCGGGCACGCGTTACGTGACGCTCGGTGGATCGATCGCCGCCGATATCCACGGCAAAAGCCATCATCGCGACTCCTCGCTCGCGCGCCACATCGTCAGCTTCGACCTGATGCTGGCGTCGGGCGAGATTCGCCGATGCTCTCGCGAGGACAACGCGGAGCTGTTCCGCGCCAGCGTCGGCGCGATGGGGCTGACCGGCGTGATCCTCGAGGCCAAGCTGAGACTGCGCCGCGTCGAAAGCGCGTGGCTCGAAGGCGAGCTGATTCGCGCCGAGAACCTGGACGCTGCGCTCGAAGCGTTCGAGCGCACCGACCGCGAATACGCGAACTCAGTCGCGTGGATCGATTGCGCCAGCTCGCGCGGCGCGCTGGGCCGCTCGATCCTGAACGTCGCCAACTTCGCGCCGCGCGATTCGCTGCCGCCCGCGCTACGCCAGCAGCCGTTCGAACTCGCGCCGAAGTTCCGCCCCGCAGTTCCGATAGACCTGCCCGGCTTCGCGCTCGGACCGCTGACCGTGCGCGCATTCAACGGCGTTTACTACGCGATGCATCGCGAGAGCGCGGGCCATCGGCGCTTCGACTATCAGAGCTTTTTCTTTCCGCTCGATTCGATTCACGACTGGAACCGCATCTACGGCAAGCGCGGTTTCGTTCAATACCAGTGCGTATGGCCCGAGGCGCAGAGCCGCGCGGGATTGATCGAGATTCTCGAGGCGATAAGCCAAAGCCGGCGCGGTTCGTTTCTGACCGTGCTCAAGAAATTCGGCGCGCAGGACGGGATGCTCTCGTTCCCTATGCCGGGTTACACGCTGGCGCTCGATTTTCCGGTGGCCGGCGGACTGATGGAATTCCTCGATCGGCTCGACGCGATGGTTCTCGCGCGCGGCGGACGCGTGTACCTGGCCAAGGACGCGCGGATGCGCCCCGAGACGTTTCGCGCGATGTACCCGAACCTCGACCAGTGGCAGCAGGTCAAGGCGTCGGCCGATCCGAACAACCGCTTTTCGTCGAGCCTCGCACGGCGGCTCGGGATGCTTCCCGCGTAGCGGCCACAGCCGCTTGCAGAGCCATCATGAAGCTATTGCTACTGGGAGCGACCAGCCCAATCGCGCGGCTTCTCGCGATGCGATTCGCGGCAGAAGGCTCCTCCGTTTACCTGGCTGCGCGCGACGCGGGCGAGGCGGCGCGAATCGCAAGCGATATGTCCATCCGCACCGGAGCGGTTGTGCTCTCGGGCACATTCGACGCCGTTGATTTCGCCTCACACGCGAGCCTCGTCGCGCGCGCGGCGGACGAACTCGGCGGACTCGACGGCGTGGTGCTGTGCTTCGGCACGCTCGGCGACGAAGACGCGGCGCAGATCGATCCGGACGCGGCGCTCGCCACGATCCATCAGAATTTCACCGGGGCGGTCAGTATCCTGACCCTCGCCGCGCGCCGCCTCGAAGAGCAAAAGCGCGGCTTCATGATCGTGATCGGCTCGGTCGCGGGCGAGCGCGGCCGTGCGCGCAACTACGTGTACGGCGCCGCCAAGGGCGGCCTGCACACCTTCGCGCAGGGCCTGCGCGGCCGGATGGCGCGCGCGGGCGTGCACGTGATGACGGTCAAGCTCGGCACGGTGGATACGCGAATGACCTGGGGACGCGAGGGAACCCTGCTGACCGTCTCTCCCGAGAGAGCCGCCAACGCGATCTACGCCGCGTACCAGCGCAAGGCCGAGGTAGTTTACGTGCCGTGGTTCTGGCGCCCAATCATGGGGATCGTCAAGCTGATCCCCGAGCGCATCTTCAAGCGCACCAGCTTTTGAAGCGCGCCGTCACTCTTCCAGATAGTAGTCGATCGTCGAAACCATCCGCACCTTCTTGTCGATCGAGCGCACCAAGGATCGCCGCGCGCCGATCCGCCGCTGCCGCTCAGGGTGACGGGCAATCAGTCACCTCACGCTGGAAGGTCCGACCCCTCGCAGCACCCCCCATGATTAACTCGGTCCCGCTGAGGCGCGGCAAAAGTCACTTCGAGGCCGTGTCGAAATGCACAGTTCTAATTATCGAGACCAGGGGAAACAGGCCGTCATGGGGCGGAGGGAGTCCTTCCTCGTATTGGGCGGCACCTACTAACGAAACGATCTTGCATTCGCGGGGCTGCAGAATATTCAAAGTCCACTGGCACGCAGCGCGTCCGCAACTCACGGTCACTAAAGCTTCGTGGCCGTCAAGTCGCATCGGCGTCAGAGTCTTACGGGGATCTGTTTCGCTCGCGTACTCCTCTCGTAGGGACTTGGCTTTTACAGCCGCCTGGTCGGGCGTGATCTTGCCGCGGCTTACTATGAACCGCAGCACGACGATTCCCGAGTTCACCTTTGTATCGCCAACGAGGTCAGTTATCTCCTCCGCCTGGGGCAGCCCAAAAGAGCGTGGATTCCGCTCATGGATTCGCAGAGCGGCCGGGTATTGAAAGGACAGCCCCGTTGCGGGGTTGTGATAACCGAGCCACGCGCCGCTGGGGTCCAGCGTCAAATCTTGATCCTCAGTTTGAGCAAGGGCCTTCGCCGATTCTAGCCGATCGACGAGTCCGCGCACGGCCACGTAGCGCTCGCGTCCACACGCGGAGAGAAACCCCTGCTCGACAAAGTAGCCGCCGAGCGCAAGCCCGCTCGCGACCAGCGCACCGAGGACCGCCGCGCTTAGGGCAGGCATCCCGCGAGATTCCATCATCGCATCTCACACCGAATACTTAGTGCAGTCGTCGCAGGTTGACGCCTCTGGCGGTTATCGAGGCGACAAATGGCGGGGAATGGTTGCGCCCCAAGTTATCAATTTTACGCAGGTTGCGCCGTAAGAGATCGGCCATTTGCGAACCACTCAAATTTCCTGAGGAAAAGGCGAACTCGCGAATGCAATGAGCCAAAAGCTGCGCCTTCTCCAGTGGTTGGTAGCGCTGATCCTTATCCTTCGTTAGAACGAGCCAGCCCATCATTCCGGGCAATTGGAGCCATACGTCATCCGCGACTCCGCGCTCAAAGAACTCCAGATGCCGCTTAAAGGGAAATGCTTCCTGTTGGAGAACTTCTAGAATCGCGGTTGTTTGGCAAAGGTTCTCATCAAGATAGAGCGTGCAACGATACTTATGCTGCTCGTCGGTATTCCCCTTCCCACCTGATCGCTTCAAGTATCTCCCCTTCCGTCCGACTGTACTCTCTCGCCAAAGCGCCAGGGTCCTCTCTCGCCCAAAAGCGGGAGGCAATCACGGCGGTCGAAATCCCTGTTCCATCGATGACGGAACGACCGAAAGCTATTGTCGGCGTGATCGAAATTATTTTCGGTTCGTCCAGGCTCTTCGTCGCCACAAATGGATAGAACTTCGCGCCTCCTTTTGCCTGCCAGTCGATGCGCTCCAGATAGCTTAGTAGAATCTCTCGGAGCGCGTATTGGCCCCCTTGCGACAGATTGAGCAGCGCGCCCTCGCCAGCGAACAGACTGACGCCGTCGGTCCGGAATTTAGCACTCAGAAGCGGATGCCTATCCGGCGCGAATCCTTTCAGCGTCTCAAGAGCGGACCGAACCTTTGGCAGGACCAGCCGGTAACGGGTTCGCAGCGCATTAAGCACATGACACTCGAGCAAATTCGCAAACGATAAGGCGAGCGGCGCTTTCTCTGCGGGCTCGATTATTGAAGAAACCTCTCCCCTGCCTAATAGCCAATACCTGAGGGTCTGATACGGCACGCCGACGTACCGGGCCGCGACGGCTGGGCTGTAAGCCGCCCGATCAAAGATTGCCTCGTTGCCTTTGTAGGTTGTAACCATGCTTGATTCGAATCTTATCAGCTTTTTCGTTTGACTTTAACAGGCACCAGCTTCCCGTCCCGGTCGTGCGGCTCATCTCAAAAATAAAGAGGCCCGGGGTCGCCGGGCCTCTGATGTGTCGTTGTATGTTCGGCGCAGCTTAGTTCACGGTCCAGGTGTCGCCGCTCTTGAGGAGCGCGGCCAGGTCGCCGGGGCCTTGCTTGGCCTTGGCGTCGGTGAGCTGCTGATTCATCGCGCCGTCGTAGGTCGGGCGCGAGACGGCGTAGAAGACGCCCACCGGGGTCGGCATCGGCGCCTCGAAATTGCCGAGCATGAAGGCGAGCGAGAGATTGGACTCGTCATGCACGACGATATCTTTTTCGCTGACGCCGTTTTCTCCGAGCGTCACAACCTCGGGCCGCATCCCGTTCATCTTGATGCCCTTGTTCCGGTCCTTGCCGAACAGAAGCGGCTTGCCGTGTTCGAGGATGAGCTGATGCTCGGCCTTGATCGCCTTGTCGCTTACGTCGTTGAACGCGCCGTCGTTGAAGATGTTGCAGTTCTGCAGGATCTCCATGAACGAGGCTCCGCGATGGCCGTGCGCGCGCTTGAGCATCTCGCCCAGATGCTTCTGCTCGACATCGATGGTGCGCGCGACAAAGCTCGCGTGCGCTCCCAGAGCGACCGTGATCGGATTGAAGGGAAAATCAACCGATCCCGCGGGAGTTGACTTGGTGACTTTGCCAACCTCTGAGGTGGGCGAGTACTGGCCCTTGGTCAATCCGTAGATGCGGTTGTTGAAGAGCAGAATCTTGAAGTCGATATTGCGGCGCAGCGCGTGGATCATGTGATTGCCGCCGATCGACAGGCCGTCGCCATCGCCGGTGACGACCCACACGTCCAAGTCGGGGCGCGTGACTTTCAGACCGGTGGCGAGCGCGGGAGCGCGCCCGTGAATGGTATGGAAGCCGTAGGTGTTCATGTAGTACGGAAACCGGCTCGAGCATCCGATGCCCGAGATGAACACGGTGTTGTGCGGCGCGATTCCGAACTCCGGCATGGTCTTTTGCACCTGCGCCAGAATCGCGTAATCACCGCATCCGGGGCACCATCTCACCTCCTGGTCGGAGATGAAATCCTTGCGGGTAAGTGCGGTAGCCATCTGTCCTCAGCCCTCCAATGCGCGGTTGATGCGGGTGACGAGTTCGCTGACCTTGAATGGGCGGCCCTGGATTTTGTTGAACCCAACCGCATCGATCAGGTAGTCGGCGCGGACCATCTTGAGCAACTGGCCCATGTTCATCTCGGCGATCATCACGGTTTTGAATTTTCTGAGTTGATCGGCAAGATCCCGCGGCAGCGGATTAAGGTAACGCAGGTGGATGTGCGAAACCTTTTTGCCCTTTTCGCGGACCTGCTTGACCGCTTCGCGAATCGGCCCGAAGGTCGAGCCCCATCCCAGGACCACCAGATCGCCGCCGTCGGCCTCGCCGAAAATTTCGGTGGGCGGAATATCCTGCGCGATCCCCGCGACCTTGCGCGCGCGGGTGCGGATCATCAGCTCGTGGTTGGCCGGCGAGTAGCTGATGTTGCCGGTCAGATTCTCGCCGGTGATTCCGCCGAGCCGATGCTCGAGACCCGGCGTGCCGGGAATCGCCCACGGACGCGCGAGAGTTTGATCGTCGCGCGAGTACGGCAAAAATCCCTGCGGGTCGGTGGCGAACTCGACCTTGATCGGCGCCAGGTCCTCGACCTTCGGCAGCAGCCACGGCTCGGTGCCGTTGGCGAGCTGTCCGTCAGTGAGCAGAATGACCGGAGTCATGTACTTGACCGCGATCCGCACCGCCTCGTAAGCGCAATCGAAGCAGTCGGCGGGGGTCGCGGCCGCGATAATCGGAATCGGCGACTCGCCGTGGCGTCCGTACATCGCCTGCAGCAGATCCGCCTGCTCCGGCTTGGTCGGCATCCCGGTGGAAGGCCCGGCACGCTGGATATCGGTGATCACGAGCGGCAACTCGACCTTGACCGCGAGACCGACGGCCTCGGCCTTGAGATTCATGCCCGGGCCGGAGGTGGTGGTGATAGCGATCGCGCCGCCGAACGACGCGCCGATCGCGGAACACACGCCGGCGATCTCGTCTTCGGCCTGGAAGGTATAAACCGGGAAATTCTTGAACGTGGCCAGCTCATGCAAAACGTCACTGGCCGGCGTGATCGGATATGAGCCGAGGAACAGCGGACGCCCGCACTTTACCGCAGCGGCGACGAAGCCGAGCGCGGTGGCGGCGTTGCCGGTGATATTGCGATACAATCCCGCGGCAATCTTGGCGGCCGGAACTTCATACGACGACGTGAACATCTCGGTGGTCTCGCCGTAGTTGAACCCGGCTTTGAAGACCCTGATGTTGGCCTCGATAATTTCGGGGTTTTTCTTGAACTTGCTCTCGATGTACTGGATCGTGCTCTGGGTCGGGCGCTGATAGAGCCACGAAAGCATCCCGAGCACGAACATATTGCGGCTGCGGAACACCGCGCGGTTGTTGAGCCCCAGCCCATGCACCGCGAGCGTCGTAAGCTTGGTCACATCAACCTGGATGACCTGATACTTGTCGAGCGAGTGGTCGGTCAGCGGGTTGGTGGCGTAACCGGCGCGCTTCAAGTTGGCGTCGGTGAACGCTTCGCGATCGACGATCAGCAGGCCGTTGGCCGGAAGATCCTCGAGGTTGGCCTTGAGCGCCGCCGGATTCATCGCGACCATCACGTCGGGTTCGTCGCCGGCGGTGAAGATCTGGCTGCTCGAGAAGTTAAGCTGGAACCCGCTGACACCGGCGAGCGTGCCCGCGGGGGCGCGGATCTCGGCGGGAAAATCCGGCAGGGTCGCGATATCGTTGCCGGCCAGCGCGGATTCAGTCGTAAACTGCATCCCGGTCAACTGCATCCCGTCGCCCGAATCTCCGACGAAGCGGATGACGACGCGGTCCCGATGCTGACGTGGCTTCTTCGCGTCGCCGGAGCGGCGCAGACTTTGAGAATCCGCAGCTTGTTCAGCGGTCTCAGGTGGTACAGCCATCTCGGTCCAATCTCCTTAAGCAAACAATTTGATCGGTGAAGACATTTGGGGCAACTTGCGGAACCTGAAACAAATCGTGCACGCGGAGTTAAAGTATAGCTAATGCGAGGATGTCGTGAAAGGGGCGGTTACTTATCGAATCTCGAATCCGTCCAGCTCGCCGCGCCATCCCGACCACTCCTGCTCGACCTCATCCACCCCAGCGAACCGGGGACCATGATGCGCCCATGCCGCTAACTTGCTCAGACTATCCTTACCCCCTTCGGCGAGAATTTCAACGCTCCCGCCCGCAAGATTCTTGACCCATCCCGAAAGCCCAAGCCGCCGCGCCTCGGCCGCAGTGGCCCAGCGGAAGCCGACGCCCTGCACCCGTCCACTGACAATCAACCGCAGCCGCGCCTGGGGTGGCATCGCAGCGCGTCATCCCTGCGCAAGGAGTTCGAGCAGCGCGCGCTCGTCGAGGACGCGAACGCCGAGAGCGTGGGCTTTCTTTAGCTTCGAGCCGGCTTCGGCGCCCGCGACGACGAAATCAGTCTTGCGGCTGACCGAGCCGGTCACGCGTGCGCCGACGGCCATGATCCGGCGCTCGGCTTCGTCGCGGGTCATCGTTTCGAGCGTACCGGTCAACACGAAACTCTTGTCGCGCAGGGCGCCGCGGCCCGACGGCTCGGCGGCCGATTCGATTTCGAGGATTTTTTCGAGCCTGCGCACCGCGCGCAGGTTGCGCGGTTCATCGAAGTATTCGCGCACGCTACGCGCGACTTCGGGGCCGATATCACGGACCGCGCGCAGCTCGTCCTCGATGGCGACGCACAGGTTTTCGAGCGACTTGAAACGCAGCGCGAGCTGGCGGGCGGTATGTTCTCCGACGTGGCGGATGCCGAGTCCGTTGATCACGCGATCAAGGGTGGTTTTGCGCGCGGCGGCGATCGCATCAAGGACGTTAAGCGCGCTCTTGTCGGCCATCCGCTCGAGCCCGGCAAGCTGCGCTTTGGTCAGATGGAAAATATCGTCAAGCTCACGGACCAGCCCGGCCTCGACGAGCTGCGCGACCAGCTTGTCGCCGAGGCCCTCGATATCCAGGCACGCCTTCGAGGCGAAATGGCGGATCGATTCGCGCATCCGCGCCGGGCAATTCGCGTTGACGCAGAAGTAACCGACCTCGCCGTCCTCATGCACGACGGCGGCGCCGCACTCCGGGCACTTCGGCGGCATCTGGAATTCCGGAGCCCGCGGATCCGCCGGCTTGGTGACGCGCACCACGTAGGGAATCACGTCGCCGGCGCGCTCGATCAGGACCGTGTCTCCAGCGCGGATATCTTTGCGGCGAATCTCGTCGAGGTTGTGCAGGGAAGCGTTCGAAATCGTCACTCCTGCCAGCGCCACCGGGCGCAGCTTTGCGACCGGAGTCAGCGAACCGATGCGTCCGACCTGGAGGCCGATATTCTCGACCACGGTCTGGGCCTGCTGCGCCTTGAACTTGTAGGCTATCGCCCACCTTGGCGCGCGCGAAACTTCGCCGAGCTGTTCCTGGAGCGGGAATGAATTCACCTTGGCGACCACCCCGTCGGCGTCGTAGCCAAGCGCGTGGCGCCGCTCGGTGAGCACGGTCCAATAGTCAACGACCTCACCGACATTGCGGCACAGCCTGGACTCGGGGTTGGTGCGCAGACCGAGCGCGCGAATCGCGTGCAGGAACTCCCACTGCGAGTTGAAGCTTTGGCCCTCGATCACGCCGGGCGCGTAAAGAAAGACCTCGAGAGGGCGCGCGGCCGTAACTTTCGGGTCGAGCTGGCGCAGCGAACCGGCGGCGGCGTTGCGCGGATTGGCGAACACCGGCTCGGCGCGCGCCTCGCGCTCGGCGTTGAGTTTCGCGAACGCCTTTTTGGGAAAAATCACTTCACCGCGGACCTCGAGCAAACGGGGAATCGCGCCGCCCGCGGGCTTCAGCAGGCGTAGCGGTACCGACTTGATGGTCTTGATATTCGCGGTCACGTCCTCGCCAGTCTCGCCGTCGCCGCGGGTTGAGGCGACCACGAGCCTTCCGTCCTCGTACACCAGCTCGATACCCAATCCGTCGAGCTTCACTTCGGCGACGTATTCGATCTCGGCGTCGGACTTTATAAAGCGCTTGATGCGCTTGTCGAACTCGAGCATCTCGTCCGCGTTCATCGCGTTGTTAAGCGACATCATCGGGCGGCGATGCCGGACCGGGGCGAATTTTTCGCTGGGCGCGGCGCCGACGCGCTGGGTCGGCGAGTCGGGCGTGACGAGTTCGGGATGCTCAAGTTCGAGCGTCTCGAGCCGGCGCATCATCGCGTCGTATTCGGCGTCCGAAATTTCAGGATCGTCGAGGACGTGGTAGCGGTAGCTGTGATAACTAAGCGCGTCGCGCAGATGTTCGGCTTCGACAGCAACCTTGCGGGAGTTCTCGCGCATCGGAGGCACCATGATGGTTTTAGCCAACCGAGGCCCTCCCGGCTAGGACTCAGAACGAGCGCCACCCGCACCACGCCGGCGCTCCTTCTTTGGGCGGGACCGCCGGTTGACAATTGACACTTATTTCTTGTCATAGCAGAATGGCTCAACGGGTGCGGTGATGGGGAAAACGACAAAATGATCCGGGGTTTCCGGCATAAAGGTCTGAAAAGACTGTTTGAAAATGGCGAGCGCAAAGCTATCAGCCCAGATCAGGTCGACAAGGTGGAGAACATCCTCTTCGTTTTGAGTCGCGCCCGCAGGCCTGAAGACCTGAACCTGCCAGGCTTCCGGCTGCACCGTCTCAAAGGCGGCCAGAAAGATTTCTGGAGCGTGACGGTGCGGGCCAACTGGCGCATCGTATTCCGCTTCGAGGAAGGCGACGCTCGGGAGGTCGATCTGATTGACTACCATTAGAGAATGGAAAGGAGATTCCGCGATGCGCATGAAAAACGCCCCACATCCCGGCAGGATCGTCCGACAAGAGTGCATCGAGCCGCTCGGCTTGACGGTCACTGAGGCGGCGCGACGTCTTGGCGTGACGCGGCAGGCGCTCAACAATCTGGTAAATGAGAAGGCGGGAATTTCCCCGGAAATGGCGATCCGGCTTGCGAAGGCTTTCGGGAGCGCTCCAGAGGTATGGCTTGGGATGCAGATGGAGTACGACCTTGCACGGGCCGAAAAAGCGGCCGGCAAGATCAGGGTGGATCGAATCATCGCGAAGGAACTGCCCCTCGTCAGTCCGTAATCGGTGCCGCGGCGCATTCCGGCGCGCTTATCTTTCCGCGCCACCTATTCGAGACTGTCGATAAACGGAGAAACGCACTTTCCGGAGGCGCGGAAACCCGCAGGCAAGAGACCGCCGGGGTGCCACTGGCACACCGGCGGCCCTACTGGCGTTGGCCCTTTTGTCAGTGGAACCGGCGTCTCGCCGGTCATTTAACGCGCGATTCGACAATTTTCGACAGTCTCTATTCTCCGGGAAGAGACGGCGAGGGTGATTGCTATCCGCTTCAGGAACCACTTGCTACTCGCCGCCGGCCGCGTCGCCGATAATCATTTCAGCGCGACCCGAAGTCGCCGGATTTTAGCCCCTGCTATAGCCCATCGCGTCCAGGAAATCCTCGAGGGTCGGGAAGCGCATATACATATTGTGGCGCTTCTGATCGGCGATCGTGGTGCTCGATTCGGACGAGTAAGCATGGCCCGGGTAAACCACCGTGGCGTCATCGAGCGCCTTCAGAGTGGTGTTCAGGCTGTGGTACATCGCCGCCGGGTCGGAGCCGGGCAGATCGACGCGTCCGCAGGAATTGACGAATAGCGTATCGCCGGAAATGAGATTGCCTCCGGCCAGAAAGCATTGTGAGCCGGGCGTATGGCCGGGAGTGTGGAGGAATTTGACTTCGATCTCACCGACCTTCAGTGTGTCCCCGGCTTCGACCTTGACCAGATCGGAATCGGAAAGGCCGGTTACTTTCTTGGCGCCGTCGGCTTCGTGCTTGTTGAGATATACTTTCGCCTTGACGCGCGCGAGCATCTCGGCCGCGCCCTCGATACTCTGTCCCATCATCTTGCCGCCCAAATGGTCGGGGTGGTAGTGAGTGATGAGAATCTTGTCTATTTCGTAGCCCTCTTTAGAGACGAAATCGCAGATCGCACCCACGTCCCATGCCGGATCGACGACCGCGGCCTTGCGGGTAACGGTGTCGCCGAGTATATACACGAAATTCGCCATCGGGCCGATCTGCGCCTGCCGGAGGTAGAGTCGATTTTCAGATGGCATTGAGGAATCTCCGGGCGGCTTAGGATTTAGCGGAACCGCGGCGTGCGGCCACCCGCTTAATCGCGGCGCGGCGGCGCGCGGCTTTGATCTCCGGCTCGTCCAGGCGCAGGCCCCGGTCCCACAGGAACTCGGGCTCGGCGAGCTTCACCGCGACCCATCGCGATTGCACGAAAAGATGGTCGCTCATTCGGTTCACGTAGATAATCAGTTGCTCGCTGAGCGGTTCCTCGCGCCGGAGGGTCCACAGCACCCGCTCCGCGCGGCGGCATACCGTGCGCGCCTGATGCAGAAACGCGTTGAGCACTCCGCCGCCGGGGAGGGTGAACGACTTGAGCGAAACCAGAATTTCGCCCATCCGATCCATCTCGCTTTCGAGCAGCCCGATCTCGGCCGCGCCCATCCGATGCATCCCGTCGTACTCGCCGTCGGGCGGAGTCGCGAGCTCACTGCCTACATCGAACAGCTCGTTCTGAATCCGCCGCAGCATCTCGGAGTACCATCGGCCATCGGTCCCCAGGCGGGATACATAGCCGGGCAGATAGGTCCGGACGATTCCGACGATTGAATTGAGTTCGTCGATCGTGCCGTAGGCCTCGATTCGTCCGTGCTCTTTGGGCACGCGGCGGCCGCCGACCAGCGCGGTGGTGCCCTTGTCGCCGGTGCGGGTGTAGATGCGCGTGAGCCGAATCGCCATCAGCGCCCCGCCTTCTTGCGGATCGCGGCGTAGTGACGGTCTCCCGTATCCTGCGAGACCGGCAACCCCGCGTCGCGCCATCCCACCACGACCACGGCGCCACTCTGATCGCGCTGCCCGCCGAATCCGCCGAGGACATTGACGAGATCCTCGTAGCCGGCATCCTCGAGCATCTCGCACGCGCGCGCCGAGCGTCCGCCGGACAGGCATCCGACCACGAGCGGGGTGTCCCGAGAAAGAATCTTCTCGACGATTTCGACAAACTCCGGATTCGGCGCCATCTGCCCCGGCCCCTTGATGAACACGACCGGGATATTGAGCGCGCCCTCGGGATGACCACCCGCGAATTCGCCCTCCGTGCGGACATCGAGATAGATGGCCTTGGGAGTATTCTTCAGATGCTGGTGCGCCTCGTGCGGCGGCTTGTGTTTGATTGCCACTTTAGGAACCTCGCATGGTGACGGAGCGCGACACTTCGGAGCTGCCGCGCGCCTATCCAATATATTATCAGAAATGCCGGTCTGGGTACTTCTCGAGCGAGTCGCCCGGGTTCAGGGTTTCGGATTTCCGACTCGTTCAAAGTGGACCACCTCCGCGCGCGGCTTCAGCGGGCGCGCTTCGGGCGGGCGCTTCGAGTCGGGATAGCCGAAGGGCAGGATCGTAAAGATGCCCCAGCCCTCGGGCAGGCCGATTATCGGCGCAAGCTTCGCGGCAGCGAAATTTCCGACCCAGCAAGTGCCCAGCCCGAGCGCCCATGCGGCGTTGGCCATGTTCTGCACGGCCTGCGCGCAATCGACGTCGGCCCAGCGGGTATTGGCGAGGTCCTTGAGGACGACAATCGCGCTAGGCGCGTCGGCGACAAATTTTCCGGTGGTGCATAATTCGCCGATCTGTTTGAGGCGCGCGCGCTCGCGCACCACGACAAATTGCCACGGTTGCAGGTTGCGCGCGCTCATCGCGTGGCGGCCGGCCGCCACGATCGCGGCGAGCTGTTCGTCTTTCACCGCGGTGGACGCGAACGCCCGCTGCACCTTGCGCGAAATGATCGCCTCGATCGCGTCCATCTTTTCCATGCCTCCCATACCGTCCGGCCGCCGCCGCTCAAATGGCGGTCCATACACAGCCGTGAGATTGAATTTCCAAAAGCTTCTGGAACTCTTGTAGTATCATGGCGCGCCGAATTCCAGTTGGCGCCGATCGTTCGGGTTGGAGAAGCAGGGTGATCTTCGCGGTGCGGTTTTGAGCGGCTTTAGAGCCGAGCGCGCGATTGCCGGAGTGCGCGCCAGGCGCGCGGTCCGCGCGTTAGCTGCCATCTTGCTCGCCGCCGTGATTCTCGCGCCGGGATTGGCCCGTGCATTGCCGGCGCAGCCGTTCAATCTGTACTTCAGCGGAACCGAGGATCTGGTCCTGCGGCGTCTGGAGCTCGACCCGTCAACCCATCGCGTAACCGACCTTTCGGCGGCACAGTGCGCCGTCTTCGATGACGCTCTGCCACCGCCGGGTCCCGCGCTCGAGGCGCTCCGGCGCAGGGTCGCGGCCGGGATGGGATTGGTCATCATCACGGGACCGAACACCAATCCGGCGGCGCTCGCGGCGCTAAGCGCCGGAGCGATCTCCCAGACCGGCACGGTGGACGTTGCGGCGGGCCCGAAGCACGCGCAGGAAATTGAAAAGTACGCCGCGATTATCGAGTACACCGGACCTGCCTCCAACCCACTGGCCACCAACGTGAGCTGGAAATCAGCGGTGCGGGTGCACGAGCGCTCACTGCTGGCCGCAAGTGGCGCCGCGACGGTCCTGGTCGCGACCAGCAAACACGATCCGGTTCGCGCCAGCACCCCGGTGCTGATCGAGATGAAGAGCGGCGCCGGAACCGTAGACGTACTGAACGTATGGCTCAGGCAGGGCGACCAGCGCGCGCGGATCGCGAGTTATCGCGCGCTGCTGTCCGGGATCGTGGGTGCGCAAAACTACGATTTTCAGCGCTGGGCGTACTTCAACTGGCTGCTCTACGATCTTTCGCGCACCTCGGCGGGCGTGGCAGCGGTATCGTACGGCTCGTGGATCGGATCGCCGGTACCGGACGGGCGGCAGATAGTCTGGCTGGGCGCGATCTTCTCGACGATGCTCGCGGTGTTCGTGCTGTGCTATATCGCGGCGCGGCGCTTCAGCTTGCGGCATCCGGAACGCCTCGAGCAGTTCTACCTGCCTGCTCGCCGGCCGGGTCCAGTGGCGGCCGCTGTGGGAGACGCGGCGGCGGCTCCCGCGGCGGCGCAGGCTCCGGACCGCGGCGATCCGCGCTGGGAGGTGATCGGGTTTCATCGCCCTCTATCGGGCTTCTTCTACAATTACCTGCTCGCGCTGACCGTGATGATCCCGTTCAACTTCGTGGTGACGTTTTACATCGAGCGCAACTTCGTCAACCCGTTTCTCGAAGCGCGCGGCGCATGGGCGGCGGTCACGCAGTTCATGACGTTTTTCTTCACCCTGCTGGATCTCGGCACCGGGCAGGCGATGGTGAAGTATTTCGCCGAGTACCGGGTCAAGGAGCCGGGGCGCGCGATCACCTATGCGCAATTCTTCATCTGGTTCCACGCGATCGCCGGCATGTCGCAGATCATGGTGCTGGGTCTGGTCGCGGCGTTGTGGATGCCGCACACGCAGATGGCGTTTCTGACCTGGTTCGTGATTTTGCACACGCTGATCCAGTTCCCCGGATTTATCGCGATCTTCTTCAACCTGTTCCGCGCGTTGCAGCGTTTCGATTACGCGCAGCTCCTGATCGTTCTGACTTACGTGCTCAATCCGTTCGTGCAGCTCTCGTGCGGCGTGTATGGGCGCCATTGGGGGCTGATGCATCCGGTGTACGGCGAAGGGATGGGCGTGGTGTTCGGCTTCGCGATCGGCGGGGTGGCGGCGAATCTCCTGATGGGCGGATTCTGCGCGATGTTTTACGATCGGATGGGCTTTCGGCTGAGCACCATCTTCCTGGCGCACTTCAATCGCGACACGGTGCGCAGGTCGCTCATCTATGGCGTAAAGCTCACGGGCGGACAGGTGCTGGCGGCGACTTCATGGGCGCTGGTGCCGGTGATCATGGGAATCCTGCTCCCTAATTTTCTCGAGCTCAACGAGATTTGGATCCTGACCTACTCACTGACCTTCGCATACCTCGAGACCGGGGTTTACGTCTTCACCACGCTGATGCCCTCGATATCCGAGAGCTACTCGCAGGCGATGATACTGCTGACGCGGCGCTACCTGGATCAGGGCTTGCGCTGGGGGCTGATGGTGACGTCGATGCTGGGCGGGGCGTTTGTCGCGTTCTCAAATATTTTCGTGCACGGGCTATTGCCGCCGCAGTTCGTCCGCGCGGCGGGGGTAATGATGCTGATGCATGTGTGGCGGGCGTTCGACTTCACGACGCGGATGCCGGATCAGGTGTTTCAGGGCGTGGGCCGCACGGGACTGTTCACCCTGACCGCGCTGGTCGAAAACGGCGGGCGCGTGATTCTGTCGTGGTATCTGATCAAGTGGTACGGATTCGACGGAGTCTTCTACGCATTCATTGGCTCGTCGATCCTGAAGTCGGCGGTCGCATGGCCGATGATGGGCTATCTGATCGCGTGGCCGTCGATCAGCATCTGGCAGACTTTGGTCAACCCGGTGCTCGCGGCGCTGGGCAATTACCTGGTGCTGCACGAATTCGCGATCGCGGTTTGGCGCGGAGCCGGGCATGCGGGCAGCACCTGGATTGTCGTGCTGGTATGCCTGTTCGGATCGCTGCCGGTGTATATGCTGATCAGCGGGCTGCTCGGATGGGACAGCGCGGCGCTGCGCGAGTTTCGCGACGCGGCCGAGATGGTTCCCGCGCCGTACGGAGCGATCGCGCGGATGGCGCACTGGCTGGTCGAGCTGGGCTCGAGCGTCAGTCCGCTGCACAATCGATTTCCCGGCAAACTGGTCGAAGAAGCCGCCGCGCAGGCGGCCGAGCTGACGGCGCTAAAGGCCGAAATGCACTAGCCGATCGGGCTCGTCCGCCGAGGTCAGCCGCGGCGGTAGACGGCGTAGCCGCGTTGGAGCTTTTGGACCTTGTCCTGCACCGACTCGACGCGCTGGGCGCCGAGAAAGAATTGCACCAGTTCCTCGTGCGAGACCTGTCCGCCGGGGCTCGAGAGCTCGACGAGTTCTTCGATCAGGCTGGGAAACTTTTCGCTCGGGATGTAATAATTCGCCCAGCCAAAATTGCAGTGGCGATGCAGAATCTTGGCGATGGTCTTTTCGAGTTCTTCGCGCCGGCCCGCGCCGGTTTCCCGTTCGTCGCTCAAGGTTGGTTCCCCCGGTTCGAGATATTGCGATTCAGGCGCCCTTCTTGATCTGCGCCGGGGCGGGTTCCTCGGCCCACAGAATCTTATGGTAGTCGAAGCGCATGTTCTCGATGATATTAAACTTGATGATCTCGAAATAGGGGGACAGGTCGAAATCGCGCGGCGTCACGAGCCACGGCGGCGTCTCGGAAAACACCCCCCGCGGCGCGCTCGCCTGGCCTGTGCCGAGCGGCCAGGGCAGGCCGCGCCGCGTAGGAGCCGCGGACCCGTCGGGCAACTGCTCATAGCGCGGCACGATCGGAAACTTCACCCGCATGAAGCATGCCGCGATCAGGCTTGAACAGATCACGCGGGTCGGCTCGCCGCTGCCGAAATGCAACGCGCGGCGGCGCAAGCGCGCCGGCACCAGGCTCACGGGCAGAAAGTAGCGCGCCAGATCGAGCACGTTCTTGATGTCGTACTGGTCGCCGACTTTGGCGATCGCCTCTTCGAGCACCAGCGCGAGATCGTGCGCCGACAGATTGTAGGGACGGCATACGCGGAGGTTGAAATCGCGATACTTGCTCAGCGGCGACAGCACCACCCCCGATTCGACCAGCGCCTCGACCAGCAGGTAGTCGGCGTCGTCGCCGAAGTGCTTTTGATATTCAGCGCGCAACCGCGGATTGCGCTCTAGCGGCTCATCGCCAACGTACAGGGCCGAGTGCGACCACGAACTCTGGGTCAGGTACTTGATGCACTGGCTGATGCGCTCATTGCCCTCGACCAGAATCACGTCACCTTTGCGGACATGGCGGCGGAGATTGGCGAGATCGTTGGGCGCGTGCAGATCATAGCTCGCAAGCGGCTTGGTCAGCATCGCGACCGCGGCGTCCGCGGCCTTCCGGGCCAGCCAAACGAAGGGATTGTATGTTCCCGTTCGAGCCATCAAAGGAGCCCGCGCGGGCCGGTTTATGGCGCCACGCAGACGATGCCTTGCGCTTGAATATACGGGCCAACCGGCACGCGAGACAAGCTGGCGCGCGCCTACAGCCGCGGCTGGCCGACGATCGCGTAGAACGGCACGGTCATCGCGGGCTCGTCGGGATCGTCGGTCTTGATCGTGAGCTGGCCGCGCAACTGGCCTTCCGGCGAGCCGCGGTTGAGGGTGACGGTAATCTTGTATTCCCTGCCCGGTTTGACCGCGGCAGTCGACACCCCGACCGTCGGTATCGAGCTGATCACATCGAGCACCTTGACGTCGCGCGCGCCGCTGTTGTGCAACGCCAGAAAACGGACCACGTCCTGTCCGCGAGGCACGATTCCGAAAGAGACCTGCGCGGGCTCGACGTTCAGATCGCCGCTTATGGTTCCGAATACATCGACCTGGATCGGCACGCGATTGGTCACGACCTTGATCGTGTCATCGAACGCGCCCGTCGGCATGGTCTTTTCGAGCGTCACATGGAGCAGCGCGCCCGGTTTATGGTCGGTGCGCGGAGCCTGCACCACCTTGATCGAGGAATTCGAATTGCTGATCGGGCCGACCGCGAAGTCATTGCCTCCGGTCAAGTCGTCGATCGTTACGTCTTGCGTGACTTCAGTTCCCTTGCGCACGGTTCCAAACGAAACCTGCGCGGGCGTCGCCGCGACCTGCTGCTTGACGATTCCCTGTATCGTCATTACCGCCTGCGGAGTGTCGGGGTCGTTGGTGAAGGCGGTGATGGTGCGAATCTGATGGCCCTTCTGGAAATGAGTATCGAATCCGGCCGCGATGTCGGCTTCCTCGCCGGGTGCGAGATGATTCTTGCTCGGCGACGCGGCGGTGCATCCGCACGACGTCTTGATGCCGCGGATCAGGAGCTCGCCCTTGCCGGTGTTTTTAATCTTGAAGGTATGGGTGACCATCTTGCCTTCGAGCGCGGTGCCGAAATCGAACAGCGGATTCTCGATCAGCGCTTTGGGCTGCGGCCCCGGCGGAGCGGCGTTGGGGCCCGGAATATCCGGCGATTGGGCGCGCGCGGCGCCCGGCGCAATCAGGCAAATGATCAGGGCAACAATGAATCGGCGCATGGTTCGCTCCGGGAGCCGCGCGGCGCGCGATACTCCCATGTCAAATCGACCGCGGGCGCATCCGGCCGGGATCAAGAGGCCCTTCCCGCGCCGCCGGCATCGGCCCCAGCGCGATCGATCCCGGCCGGTTCGTAACGGCGCAGAAAATCGGTCGCGAAATCTCCGCGGATGAAATCGGGATCGTGAAGGATCTTGAGATGCAGCGGGATATTCGTCTTGATGCCGTCGATCACGTACTCGCGCAACGCCGCCCGCGCACGCGCCATCGCCAGCGCGCGCGTGTCGGCGTGAACGATCAGCTTGGCGATCAGCGGATCGTAGTGGACCGGCACGCGGTACCCGTCGTACAGCGCCGTCTCGACGCGCACGCCAAGGCCGCCCGGCGGATGATGATTCGAGACCACGCCGGGCGACGGGATGTGCCGATCCGGATCCTCGGCGTAAACCCGGAACTCGATCGCCGCGCCCTTGAACACGACGCTGCGTTGCTTGAAGCCCAGCGCCTCGCCCATCGCCATCCGGATGCTTTCCTTGACCAGGTCGGTCGAGGTCACCATTTCGGTGACTCCGTGCTCGACCTGGATGCGGGTGTTCATCTCGATAAAGAAAAACTGGCCGTCGGAGGCGAGCAGAAATTCGACCGTGCCGACATTCGAGTAGCCGACGACTTCGGCGGCGCGCACCGCGGCCTTGCCCATTTTCTCGCGCAGGCGCGCGGTCAGGACCGGGCACGGCGATTCCTCGATGACCTTCTGATGGCGGCGCTGGATCGAACAATCGCGCTCGCCCAGATGCACGACAGCGCGATGATTATCGGCCAGGATCTGAAATTCGACGTGGCGCGCGCGCTCGAGATATTTTTCCAGATACATCGTGCGCGAACCGAAGGCGGCTTCACTTTCGCCGCGCGCGATCGGGAACAGGCGTTCGAGCTCGACCCCGTCGCGCGCGATGCGCATCCCCTTGCCGCCGCCTCCGGCCGCGGCCTTGATCAGCACCGGATAGCCGAGCCGATCGCCGTCGAGGAGAGCCTCGCGAACCTCGGTGACGCCCTTGCCCTCGCTGCCGGGAAGCACAGGAACTCCGGCGCGCTTCATGATCCGGCGCGCGCGCGGCTTGTCGCCCATCAGGCGGATATGGCGCGCGCGGGGACCGACGAATTGCAAGCCAGAGCGCTGGCAGGCCTCGGCGAAGTCTCCGTTTTCGGACAGGAATCCATAGCCCGGATGGACCGCGTCGGCGCCGTAGGTCAGCGCCGCGCTCAGGATGGACGGGATATTGAGATAGCTGTCCTCGGCGGCGGGCGGACCGATGCAGACCGATTCATCCGCCATCCGGACGTGCAGCGCGTCCTTGTCGGCGGTCGAGAAAACCGCGACCGTGGGAATATCCAACTCGCGGCACGCCCGGATAATCCGGATCGCGATCGTGCCGCGATTGGCGACCAGCAGCTTCTTGAACATCGCGTGCTTAGCCGGCCTCTAGGATGATCAGCGGTTGCCCGTACTCGATCGGCTGCCCGTTTTCGGCGATTATGCGGACCACGCGGCCGCCGGCCGGCGCCTCGACCTCATTCATCATCTTCATCGCTTCAATAATACAGACCGTCTGGCCCTTGCGCACCGAGTCTCCTTCGCGGACAAAGGGCGGAGAATCGGGCGACGCGGCGCGATAAAACGTTCCGACCATCGGGCTTTCGACCATCACCTGATTGGCGGCAAGCTCGATCGGCGCCGGAACCGGACCGCCGCTGCGCGGCGCCGCGGGTTTGGCCGGCGCGGACGGCGGGTTGTCGCGCACTTGAGGGACGGTGCGCAGGGTGGGCGGCGCGGACGGATCGGGACTTGCCGCGACGCCGCGAACCAAACGGATTTTGCCTTTCTTGTCTTCGATTTCGAGCTCGACGAGCCCGTAATCATTCATCAGCACGACCAGAGCTTTGATTTCGCGAACTTCCATCCCACCTCCCGAAGCAGAGCTGTTGGGGGAATCGGCGCCGGTATCGCCGGCGGCGCCGCGCTTTACCCGAGGTTTCAATTGCCCGCCGGCGCGCGCGGCCGGATGATCTCGCGCGCCGCGCGCAGCGCCAGATAATAGCTCGCCGCGCCGAAGCCCATGATTCTGCCGACGGCGATGTCGGCGATCATCGAGCGATGGCGGAAGCGCTCGCGCCGGTAAACATTGGACAGATGCACCTCGACAACCGGCAGGCCCACCGCGACGAGCGCGTCGCGAATCGCAACGCTGGTGTGGGTGTACGCGCCGGGATTGATCAGTATCACGTCGGCGCGTCCGCGCGCCTGCTGGATACGATCGACAATCGCGCCCTCGCCGTTCGATTGGTACGTCGTCACCGCGATTCCAAGCTCTGCGCCCAGCCGCTTGAGTTCGCGGTCGATATCCTTGAGCGTGACGGTCCCGTAAATCTCTGGCTCGCGCGTTCCGAGCAGGTTCAGGTTGGGCCCGTGGATAACCAGCGCCTTGAGCGGACCTAGGGGCGTGTCACCGTCGCGCTCGGATGCGTCTGTCTTTGTTGTCGCCATCGCGTGAACAGTTCCTCGCGGCATTGAACCTTACCGCGCCCGCGACTTCAAGTCAGCCTTGAATTGGGGTAGCGTCGTAAGATGAGAGGAGGAATCCGGCATTGATCGAGTCCTCGTGCCATTGCGGCGTAGTTCGTCTTAAGATCAATCGTGCTCCAGAAGAGGTGGTGGATTGCAATTGCACCCTTTGCCGGCGCTACGGCGCACTCTGGGCTTATTATTCGCCGAAGGATGTACACGTGACAAATGATGCGACCGACATCTACAAGTGGGGCGAGGGGGTAATTGAATTTCACCGCTGCAAGCAATGCGGCTGCATTACCCATTGGGCGCCGGTTGACAGGACGTACGACCGCATGGGCGTAAATGCGCGGCTGATGGCGCCTGAGGTTCTGAACAAAATGCGCGTGCGTCGTTTCGACGGTGCGGATAGTCGGAAATATCTGTGACGAACGAGGTCGGGCGCGAAGGTGCCCGCCCTCAAATTAGGACACTACCTGAATTGGATGCGGTCCGTCATTCGCATGGCTTATTTTCCGCGCGGCGCGTTTTGATCGCGTCCTGATAGATTTCGCGGCGGCTGCGGCCGGTCAGCCTGGCGATAACGGCGCTCGCCTGCCTGAGGCTCACGCCCTCGGCCAGCAGCATCTCGAGCGTCACGGGAGAGGCGATGCGGGCGGCGCTATCGTCGGCGGCGCCGGCGACGACGATCGTTACCTCGCCGAGCGCGGCGGTCGCTGCGAAGCGGCGCGCAAGGTCGCCGAGCGAGCCGCGGATTGTCTCTTCGTAGGTCTTGGTGATCTCGCGCAGGATCGCGGCCTCGCGCGCGGCGCCGAGCGCCGCCGCCATCGCGGCCAGCGTTTCTCCGAGCCTCCTGCCCGCTTCGTAGAAGACGAGGGTGCGCGGCTCGTGCGCGAGCGATTCGAGATGCTTTCCGCGCGCGCCGGCCTTCACCGGCAGGAAGCCCTCGAACGCGAAGCGGTTGGTGGGAATTCCCGCGACCGACAGCGCCGCGATCACCGCCGAAACTCCCGGAACCGCGCTCACGCGGATTCCGGCGTCGAGCGCGGCGCGCACCAGCCGGTAGCCGGGGTCGGAGATCGCGGGAGTGCCGGCGTCGGTGACGAGCGCGATCGTTTCGCCCGCAAGCAGGCGCGCGACAATCTCGGGCGTGCGGCGCTCTTCGTTGTGCTCGAAGTACGAAATCATCGGGCGGCGAATCGCGTGCGCGGCCAGCATCAGACCGGCGCGGCGGGTGTCCTCGCAAGCGATCCGGTCGGCCTCGGCCAGAATACGCAACGCGCGCGGCGACAGATCTTCGGGATTTCCGATCGGCGTGGCGACCACGAACAGAATTCCGGCGGTGCGCGCATCGAGGCTCATCGCTCAAGCATAGCCGATTGTGCGCCGGCGCATCGCGACATTACAATTGGCCGCGATAGCGTCTCGAGGTTCATCGCGATGCCCGCCGAAAAAGCCACCCTGCTGATTTCCTGCCTCGACCGTCCGGGGATCATCGCGCGCGTCGCGGGCCATCTGTTCGCACTCGGGTGCAATATCATCACTTCGGATCAATACAGCGACGACGAAGACGGCCACTTCTTTTGGCGCATCCACTTCGAGAGCCTCAAGCGTCCCGTCGCGGAACTCGCGCGAGAGCTCGATACCACCTTGCCCGCCCTGCTGCCGTGGGAGCAGTTGCGATGGCATCTGCACGACGCCGCACGGCGCGAGCGGATGCTGATCATGGTCTCAAGGCTGGGGCATTGCCTGATCGATCTGCTGAGCCGGCATCACGCGGGCGAGCTCGACGCCGACCTGGTCGGCATCGTCAGCAATCATCCGGACCTCGAGCCGATCGCGCGTCCGTTCAAAGTTCCGTTCGAGGTGATTGCGGTCGCCAAGGGCAACAAGGCCGCCGCGGAGGCCGCGCTGCTCACGCGGCTTGCGGAGCTGCGCGCGGACACGGTGGTGCTCGCGCGCTACATGCAGGTTCTGTCAGGCGAGTTCCTGCGCGCGTGGCAAAAACCGATCGTCAATATCCATCACAGCTTCCTGCCCGCGTTCGCCGGCTCGCGGCCGTATCAGCAGGCGCGCGAGCGGGGCGTGAAACTGATCGGCGCGACGGCGCATTACGTGACCGAGGAACTCGACGCCGGGCCGATTATCGCGCAGGCGACCACCGCGATAACGCATCGCGACACGGTCGCCGATTTGGCGCGCAAGGGCAAAGACCTCGAGGTGATGGTGCTGGCCAAGGCGGTGCGCGCGCATCTGAACAAGCAGGTACTCACGCATCGCAACCGCACGATAGTGTTCGAGTAGCGACTTGCGAATCCGGCGCGGGTTCTCGCGATGGGTTCGCTCAGATTTTTTTTTGCTCGGAAAATAACCGAACCCTCGGCGATGCTGAAGATTTTGCGAGAATCGGCAAGTTCGCCGATACCTTCGCGGACCGCGAATTGACCGGGTATGACGAGCGGCGCCAGGCGCTGTGTTCGCGTCATGCGAAGCACAGAGGCGACGCGATTGTGGATGGCTGCCATGCGGACAGGATTACACGCAACGGAATCGGGCATAAGGCTGAACAGTTCAGCCCTGAACAAATCTGGCAAAAAACCTAACGCGCGTTAGGGGCGTCGCGCAAGGCGCCTCCACCGTATTCCTTCTCCCCCCGGGAGAAGGTGGCGCGCAGCGCCGGATGAGGGTTCTTACTCCTCGCTATTCGATACGAAGGTTGCGAAGTAAGCACCCTCACCCTGCGCGTCACGATGCTTGCGAAAACAATCGCAACCATCGCGCCGCGCTTCCCTCTCCCGGTGGGAGAGGGGCAGGCAAGGGCGGCGCGTTACGCGGCGGTCAGACGATGCCGGTGAAGAAGTGCAGGGAGCGGGTTGCGAAGGCTAGGACTGGGGCCCAGTAGAGGCCGAGCACGATCGTCGCGCAGGCGAGCACTCCCATCAGGCCGTAGTTCCACGCGTCAGGCGTGACGGTGCCTTCGTCGCCTTGCGGCGCGTCGAGGAACATCGTCTTGATTGGGCGCATGTAATAATAGAGCGAGACGACCGAGTTGAGCACGCCGACGATTGCGAGCCAGTAGAACTTGCCGCGAATCACGGCGGCGAACAGGTAGAACTTGCCGATAAATCCGATCGTGAGCGGAATCCCGGTCAGCGAGAACAGGAAGATCGTCAGCGCCACCGCGGGCACGATTCCGCCGCGCCACGCGAGCCCGCGGTAGGCGTCGATATCTTCGCGCCCTGTGGAGTTCGCGACGATCATCACGACCAGGAAAGCGCCCGCGTCCATCACGTAGTACGCGAACAGGTAAAACAGCATCGCGCGGATTCCGTCGTTCGACAGCACGACGATACCCATCAGCGCGTAGCCCGCCTGCGCGATCGAGGAGTAGGCGAGCAGCCGCTTCATGTTGGTTTGGCCGAGCGCGGCAAGATTGCCGAGCGTCATTGTGATCATGCAGATGAAGAGCAGCAGCTCGGGCCAATCGACGCCGCTGAGCGCCTGCCAGTTTCCGGCCGAGGTCAGAGACGACAGGGCGGGATAGAAAAACCGCGTGAGCAGCGCGAAGCCCGCCGCTTTCGAGCCGATCGCAAGAAAGGTCGTGACGGGAATCGGCGCGCCCTGATAAACGTCGGGCGCCCACATGTGAAACGGAACCGACGCGACCTTGTAGCCCATCCCGGCCAGAATCAGCACCAGCGCGATAAACACCGCCAGAACCGGAATTTGTCCGGGGGTGGTCAAGGCGAGATTGATCTGATGGAAATCGAGCGAGCCGGTGATTCCGAAAATCCAGCTCATCCCATAGATCATCGTGCCCGAGGCGACTCCGCCGTAGATCAAATACTTGAGCGCGGCTTCGAGCGAGCGGCGGTTATGGCGCAAAAAGCCGGTCAGGATGTACGAAGTCAGCGAGACGAATTCGAGCGCGAGATACGCCATCAGCAGATTCGCCGACTCCGCCATCAGGAACATCGCGAACGTGCTGGCGAGCAGAATCGCGTAGTACTCGCCCTGATCGCATCCGTGAACCTCGACCGATCCGATCGACATCCAAATCGCGACGATCGCGGCCAGCGCAATCAGCGCGCGAAAGTAGATCGCGAACGAATCGAACACGATCATCCGATGGAACAACCACGCGCCGGGCCCGACCGGCTCGAGCCCGACCAGCAGCAGCGCGACGACCGCGGTCATCAGCGCCACGTCGCCCAGGCGGCGCTTGTCGGCGATCAGCAGATCCAGAATGATCAGCAGCAGGATTCCGCCGGCGAGCACCAGCTCGGGCGCGAAACGGGTCAGGCTCGCGTAATTGCCGAGATCCATCGACGCATCACCCCATCAGTGCCAGAGCGCAATCGCGGAAACCGGCGTTGACAGCACCACCTGGTTCAGATGCGCGAGCGAAGTGTTGAGCAGTCCCAGGATCGCTTGCGGATAGACGCCCAGGATGAGGACGATGATCGCGAGCGGAATGAGCGTGAACGCCTCGCGGAAAGAGAGGTCGGGAAGGTCCTTGTATTTTTCGTTGAACGGGCCGAGGTAGATTCGCTGATAGGTCCACAACAGGTATCCGGCCGTGAGAATCGCGGTCGCCGCGGCGAACACCGTCAGCAGCGGGTAAGTCTGCCACGCGCCGATCAGCACCAGGACCTCGGAGATGAACGCCGACATCCCCGGCAGGCCCATCCCGGCGAAGAACGCGAATCCAGTCACGGCGGCGTAGATTGGCATCTGCTGCGCCAGACCGCCGAAGCCCGCGATCTCGCGATGATGCGCGCGGTCGTAGATCACGCCGACCAGGATGAAGAGCATCGCCGTGATGGTGCCGTGGTTGAACATCTGCAACACCGCGCCGTCGATTCCGGCCGCGGTGAACGACGCGATTCCGAGCATCACGTAGCCCATGTGGCTGATCGACGAGTAGGCGATAAGTTTCTTGTAGTCGGTCTGCGCCATCGCGCACATCGCGCCATAGACGATATTGATCGTGCCGATAATGCCCAGGAACAACCACGCCAGCTCGTGGGTCGCGCCCGGCAGGATCGCGAAGTTGACCCGCAGGATTCCGTAGGTGCCCATCTTGAGCAGCACGCCCGCCAGAATAACCGAGATCGCGGTGGGAGCTTCGACGTGCGCGTCGGGCAGCCAGGTGTGGAACGGAAAGGCGGGAATCTTAATCGCGAATCCGATGAACAGCGCGATCCACGCTACGCGCTGGAATCCGATCGAGTAGTGCGACGCGTTGGCGGCCAGCGCCGTCATGTCAAAAGTGTTCTGCCCGCCGTAAAAATATAGCCCCAGCATCGCCAGCAGGATCAGCACCGAGCCGAGCAGCGTGTAGAGAAAGAACTTGATCGCCGCGTACTCGCGCCGCGGCCCGCCCCACACGCCGATCAGGAAGTACATCGGCAGCAGCATCACTTCCCAGAAGATGTAAAACAGGAAGAAGTCGAGCGACACGAACACGCCCATCATCCCCGCGTCGAGCATCAGCAGCAGCGCGTAATAGGCTTTCTCGGCGCGGTTGATGCCGAAGCTCGCGAACACCGCGATAAAGCAGATGAGCGCGGTCAGCAGCACCATCGAGATGCTGATCCCGTCAACCCCCATGAAGTAGGAGATGTGGTACGACGGCATCCAGGCGAACTTATCGACGAATTGCGCGGCGGTGGTGGTGGTGTCGAAGTGCTGATACAGCCAGATCGCGATCGCGAGCTGCGCGGCGGTCGCCGCCACCGCCAGCCACTTGGCCGAGTCTTTCATCGCCTGCGGCAGGGCCAGGATGATGACCATCCCGATAACGGGTACGAACGTGATCAGTGTGAGGGCGTGGCTCATTTTCAATAATGCTCTTCTTGAATAATGCTCGTGCGGGCTAGCGACAGCGTCCGTGTGGCCGTGCGCTCACACGCGCAGCATCGCGCGCGCCAGCAGAATCACCATCACCGCGGCCAGAATTCCGTATAGGTAACCGTTAATCGAACCGGTCTGGAGCCTGCGCAGCCGTCCCCCGACTTCCAGCGTGACGAGCGAGGCCGCATTGACGAGTCCATCTACCACGTAACTATCGAACAAGCCGGACATCCACGCCCCCAGCACCGTCAGCGTGGCGACCAGATTCACCACGCCGTCGATGATGTTCAAATCGAACCACGCGAGCGCCCGGGTCAGAGCCAGATAGGGCTGCACGACAGTGAAATCATAAAACTCATCGACGTAATACTTGTTCAGCACCCAGCGGTACGGCGCTCCGCCAAGCGCTTCGCTGTAGCGCTCGGGGGCGATTGTCTTGCGCCGGTACATCAGGTCCGCGACCAACCACCCGAGCACCACCATCGTGAAGGTCACGAGGCCCAGGGCCGCCTCGAGGCCGCGGTTGTGGATGCCGGATTGCGTCAGGCGCAGGGTCATCGGCGAGCTGAACACGGGATCGAGAAAATCCTCGAACGGTCTGAAGGTCGCGATGAAATCCGGAATCCTCACGATTCCGCCGAACACCGACAGCAATCCCAGCGCCACCAGCACATACGCCATCGAGGGCGGCGACTCGTGCAGGTGATGCTCCTGCTCGTGGGTGCCGCGGAATTCGCCGAAGAAGGTCATGTAAACCTGGCGGAACATGTAGAAGACCGTGATCCCGGCGCCGAGCAGCAACAGCGCCCACACGAACAGATGGCCGTGCGAGAACGCCTGCCAGATAATCTCGTCCTTGGACATGAAGCCGGCGAACGGCGGCACGCCCGAGATCGCGAGCGTGGCGGCCACGAAGGTAATGAACGTGATCGGCATGTGATGGCGCAGGCCGCCCATCTTGCGCATGTCCTGCTCGCCGCCCATCGCGTGGATCACCGAGCCCGAGCCGAGGAACAGGCACGCCTTGAAGAACGCGTGGGTCATCAGATGAAACACGCCGGCGGTAAATGCGCCCACGCCGACCGCCGCGAACATGTAGCCAAGCTGCGAGACGGTCGAGTAGGCGAGAACCTTCTTGATGTCGTTTTGGGCGACGCCGATGGTCGCGGCGAAAAATGCGGTCAGGCCGCCAATCACGGCGACGACCGTCATGGTGGCCGGCGCCATCACGAACAGGAAATTCATCCGCGCGACCATGTAGATGCCGGCGGTGACCATCGTCGCCGCGTGAATCAGGGCGCTTACGGGAGTCGGACCGGCCATCGCGTCCGGCAGCCAGATGTAGAGCGGAATCTGCGCGGATTTTCCGGTCGCTCCGGCGAACATCATCAGCGTCACGAAAGTGACCATCGTCATACCCAGATAGCCCGGCATCCCGGCCAGCAGCGGCGCGTACTTCGCGACCTCGCGCGTGACCAGGGTCGGATGCCCGACCGTGCCGAGCGCGGCGAACAGGCTGAAGAGCGCGATGACGAAGGCGAGGTCACCGATCCGGTTGACGATGAACGCCTTATTGCCGGCGGTGGTGTTCGCGTAAACCTTGTACCAGAAACCGATCAGCGCGAATGAGCACAGCCCCACGCCCTCCCATCCGACGAACATCAGCCACAGGTTGTCGCCCAGCACCAGCACCAGCATCGCGAAGGTGAACAGGTTGAGCCATCCGAAGAAGCGCCAGTACGACTCGTCCTCGTGCATGTAGCCGGTCGAATAGATATGGATGAGTCCGCCGACGCCGGTGATGATCAGCGTCATGATCATCGAGAGCGGGTCGAGCCAGAACGCGATGTCGATCTTGAGGCCGCCGTAATGGATCCAGGGCCACAAATCGTCGAGCATGAAGCGTGCGTCCGGCGCGAGCGACAGCATCACGAAGAAGGTGCGCGCGGCGAGGATGAAGGCGGCGATCACGACGCCGCATCCGAGCATCGAGATCGCGCGTTTGCCGAAGGTTTTTTGCAGCCACGCGCCGGCCAGAAAATTTATCGCCGCGCCGATTAGCGGCAGCAGGATAATATAGCGCGCAACCGTTATGCTTACCGGATGATCCATCAGACACAATCCGCGTTCAGAGGCCGGCGGGAACCAACTCCTCCGCATGCCGCCATCCCCACACTCCTATCCGCGCTCGAGCACGCGGCTGATATAAGCAGAAATCCGATCCGCCGAAAAGGAAAATCGATCCGCCGAGCGCGGATCCTCCGCGATCGCGATGCGCGCGGCTATCCGCTGAGGTTTTCGGTCGCACCGACATCAATCGTCCTGAAGTTCTGGTAGATCGCCAAAACCACGGCGAGACCGATTACCGCCTCGGCGGCGGCGAGCATGATCACGAAGATCGCGAAAATCTGTCCGTCATATTTGCCGCCGCCATAGAACGCGAAGGCAAGATAGTTGATGTTGGCCGAGTTGAGGATCAACTCGACACCCATCAGGATGCCGATCGCGTTGCGCCGCGTCAGCACGCAGAACATCCCGAGCATGAACACGATTAGGCTCAAGACCAGATAGTGCTCGAGCCCGATTCCCCCGCCCATAGCAGTCCCCGGCTCCCGTTACTCGCGCGCTTCGTGGCGCGAGATCACGATCGCGCCGATCAATGCGGTTAGCAGCACCAGTGATGCGACCTCGAAGGGCAGCACATACGCGCCCAAGAATGCATTTCCGATCCCGTAGGTCGTAGGCGCCGTGGTATGGACCGCGACCTGATGCCAGCGCGTCCGCGCGATCGCGTACAGCATCACGGTGCCCGCGATCAGGGTCGTCACCAGCGCGGGCGCGGTTCCGACCGCGCGATTCGAGATGGTGACGTCGGCGATTCCCTGCGTCAGCATCACGGCGAAGATCGTCAGCACCAGAATTCCGCCGACATAGACCAGTAGCTGGACCATCGCGACGAAATCCGCCGCGAGCAGAATATAGACTCCGACCACGCCCATGAACGCGCCCAGCAGCGCGAAGGTGGAATAGACGATGTTGTGCGAGAACGCGACGATCGCCGCCGAACCCACCGTTAGCGCCGCAAGTGCGTAGAAGATTACCGTCTCGAGCATGATCTGGCCCGCCCCTCCCGGCGGCGCGCGATAACTGCGCGCGCGCTAAGACTCCTCGGTCTCCGCCGCGGGCTTCGCGCCGCCCGGCTGCGCCCATTCGTCAAGATAATGCATCCCGCGGCTCAGAATCGGCGCCAGACGCGGATCGGTCTCGGGGCCTTTTTTGGCCTTGTAGGCGTGAATCGGCTCCTGGATAAAGCGCCGAATCAGGCTCTCGAGCGAGAAATCCGCGCCCTCGAATTCGGTCGTATGGTGAATCGAGCCGGTCGGGCACGGCTCGCTGCACAATCCGCAGAACATGCACTTGGCGATATCGATATCGAACTGAGAGATGATCATGCCGCGCGTGGCGGGATCTTTTTCGACCGCGATCACGATGCAATCGATCGGGCAGGCGCGCTCGCACGCAAGGCATCCGGTGCAAATCTCGAGGTCCACCTCGAGAATTCCGCGGTAGCGAAACGGCAGCGTGTCCTGCACCCGCACCTCGGTGCGGTCCGGATACTGCACGGTGTACGGCTTGCGCACGAAGTGCGAGGCCGTGACCGCCATCCCCTCGAAAATCGAGCTGACGGCGTCTTTTATATTGTCAACGTAAGCGCCGAACGCACCCATGATTTTTTGTCAAACGATCGCAATCCGGAATCGCGAACCTAAATCGTCGGATTGTAATACATCTCCATCTTTGAGCGTTTCGCATAGTAGATGACCCGCTGGATGAACAGGACCGCGACCACGATTGCGGCGGCGACCATGATATAGCCGGCCCACGAATTGCCCTCGGGCCAGATCGCGACCCAGATCGCCGTGCCGATCATGTTGATAAACGCGATCGGCACAAAGTACTTCCAGCACAGCGTCATCAGTTGATCGATACGGACGCGCGGCAGCGTTCCTCGCACCCACATCGACACGAACACCAGGAACAAGACTTTCAGGTTGAACGTGATGAGCTGCAGGATGTTCATCGCGACTACGTTGTTCGTGACGTGCGGAAATTGCCACCCGCCCAGGAACAGGGTCGTGATGATCGCGCCGATAATGAACAGGTTGCCCCACTCCGCCATGAAAAAAAACAGGTAGCGCATCCCGCTGTACTCGGTCGCGAAACCCGCCACCAGTTCGGACTCCGCCTCGGGCAGATCGAACGGCGTGCGGTTGCCCTCGGCCAGCGCGGATATGAACAGGATATTGGCCGCGATAAACGTGAACGGATTGGCGAACAGGAACCAATGCTGAGGAGCCCAGCCCTGCGCCTTGATGATCCCCTGCATCGAGAGCGTGCCGGTCATCAGCACGATCGGAAAAATCGACAAGCCGGCGGGAATCTCATAGCTGACGATCTGCGCGGCCGAGCGGATTCCGCCGATCAGCGACCACTTGTCGTTCGACGCCCATCCCGCCATCAGCACCCCGACTACGGTCAGGGCCGTGACCGAAGTCATGTACAGGATGCCGACGTTGAGGTCGGCAAGAATCAGCGACGATGAAAACGGCATCACCGCCCACGGCAGCACGAAAGCGAGCACCACCAGGTACGGCGCCATCTTGAACAGATGCGGATCGGCGTCGGTCGGGACTATATCTTCCTTGCAGACGTGCTTGACGCCGTCGGCCAGCCATTGCAGGAAGCCATTGGGCCCGACGCGATTGGGGCCGACGCGCGACTGGATGCGAGCCCATACGCGGCGCTCGACCCAGCTCACGATTCCGGCGAACGGAAATGCGACCCCCAGGAACACGACGGCGCTCAGCACGAACACCGCGATCGCCGCGACCAGATCGTACGGCGCGTTCTTGCCGAACATCCCGGATGCGATCAGGTTTTGAACCAGGGTCTTCATGACTGACTTAGCGATCGATCTCCGGCGCGATAACGTCCAGGCTCGCGATCAGCGTCACCAGGTCGGCGATCATCAGGCCGCGGCTGAGCTTCTGCGTGATCCCCATCGCGGCGAACGATCCGGTCCGCACGTGTACTCGCCACGGATAGGCGGTGCCGTCGCTGACCACGTACCAGCCCATGTCGCCGCGCGCGGACTCGACGCGAATCTGGCACTCGCCCGCTGGCGGCTTGAAGTTGCGCGCGACTTTGGCCAGCACGGAACCGGCGGGCAATTGCTTAAGCGCCTGGCGCAGGATTTTCGAGGACTCGGCCATCTCGCGAATCCGCACCATGTAGCGATCCATCGCGTCGCCGAGCTGGCCCCACTGTCCGTTGCCGATCGGAACCTCGAACTCGAAATCGGGATAGACCGAATAGGGGATGTCCCGGCGGGCATCCCACTTGAAGCCGCAGGCGCGCAGGTTGGGTCCGACCAGGTTGTAGTTGATGGCCTCTTCGAGCGTGATCACGCCGACGTTGGCCAGCCGCTCGATGTAGATTTTGTTGTACGAGATGAGGGCGTTGTATTCCTCGAGGATCGGATCGAAATGATCCAGATACGCGAGCGCCTTCTCGCGCCATCCGGGCGGCAGGTCGAACGCCACGCCGCCGATTCGCATGTAGTTGAAGGTGAGCCGCGCGCCGCACAGCTCTTCGATCAGGTCGTTGATCATTTCACGCTCGCGAATCGCGTGCGTGAACGGCGTCATCGCGCCGATATCCATCGCCATCGTTCCGACCGAAAGCAGATGCGAAGCGATCCGGTTGAACTCGGCGGCGATCACCCGGCAATACTCGCCGCGCTTTGGCACTTCGATTCCGGCCAGCTTTTCGCACGCCATCCCCCAGCCCTGATTGGTGAACATCGCGCACACGTAATCGACCCGGTCGGTGTACGGCATAAAGCCGTGGTAGCCGACTTTTTCGGCGATCTTTTCGATCGAGCGATGCAGGTAGCCCACGTCGGGCACCGCCTCGCGCATCACTTCGCCGTCGGCGCGCACCACGAAGCGCAAGACCCCGTGGGTCGAGGGATGCTGCGGGCCCATGTTGAGCGTCATTTCTTCTGTGCGCAGGGTGCTCATTTGTGTTTCGGATCCAGCCGGATAATCGGGCTTTCGCGCACCGTCGAGATGCCGTGATATTCGGCCGCCTCGACGAAATCCTTGCGCAGCGGATAGCCCTCCCAGTCCTCGGGCAGAAGAATCCGGCGCATGTCGCTGTGGCCCTCGAAGGTGACGCCGAGCAGATCGAAAATCTCGCGCTCCATCCAGTTGGCGGATTTCCACACGCCCTCGAGCGTCGGCACCCGCGGATTGTCGCGCGGCAGTTTGATCTTCAGCACCGCGCCGTGGCGATGCTGGTAGGAGAACAGGTGACAGACCACCTCGATGCGATCTTTGTAATCGACGCCGCTCTGATTGGACAGACAATCCATCGCGAGCGCCGGATCGTCGTGCATGAAGCGCCCAACCTCGACGATTGCGGCCGGATCGATAACGCAGAACGAATCGAGCTTCTGCGTGACGGTCTCGAGAACCCGGCCGCCGAACTGCTCGGTGAGCCGCTGATATATCGCGAGCGCTTCCATCCTCAGGCCGCGGTCACATCCTCGTGATTGGCCTCGCGATTCGCGCTCCCGCGCGACAGCCAGCGCTCGGTCATGATCTTCTCTTGCAGCTTCAGAAGCCCTTCGGTCAGCGCCTCGGGCCGCGGCGGGCATCCGGGCACGTACACATCAACCGGCAATATCTTGTCCACCCCGTCGCACACCGAGTAGGCGAGCTGGAACAGGCCGCCGCAACTCGCACACGAGCCCATCGAGATAACGTACTTCGGATCCGGCATCTGGTCGTAGAGCAGCCGCGTGCGCAGCGCCATCTTGAGCGTCAGCGTACCGGCCACGATCATCAGGTCCGACTGGCGCGCCGAGGCGCGCGGAGTGGCGCCGAAGCGCTCGATATCGGCGCGCGGGCCTCCAGTATGCATCAGCTCGATCGCGCAGCAGGCCAAGCCGAACAGCATGTACCAGATGCTCGATTTGCGCATCCAGTTGAGCAGCTCGTCGGTTTTGGTGGTGAGCACATAATCCGGAAGGGTGTTGAGCAGCGACATAACTAATTATCGTCCCAGTTCCTGGTCGGGAACTTTTTTGATCCATTCGAGATCATGTTTGACCCACACATAGGCCAGGCCGACGAACAGGATCAGCAGGAAAATCAAAATTTCGCTCAGCGCCGCGATCCGCGCGCCGTTGCGCACCCAATCGAGATAGACGGCGGCAATAGGATAGACGAAGGCGACCTCGACCTCGAACACGACGAAGATTAGCGCGATCAGGTAGAAACGCACGTTGAAGTTAATCCACGCGCGCCCGGTTGGGGGCTCGCCGCATTCGTAGGGAATCAGCTTGCGCGCATATGGATTGTTGGGCGCGAGCAGCTTTTGCAAGCCGAACATCAGCGCGACAAAACCGATTCCGATCACGGTCAGGGCAAGCGGCACGCCGAAGCTCAGGTACATGGATGAATTACCGACTCCTCAATTAGTTGGACCGGATCGAACTGTCAAGAAGCACGACTTTTGGGGGCGCAAACGATACTTAAGCGATCCTTCTTCATCGCAGTAGCCGTGGACGCGGACGGCTATCTGCCCGAGCCTTCTAACCACTTGATTTTGCAAGGGTTTCGAGCGCGTGCGCGTCGAGCCACGCGCCGTCGCCGGCGGGGCAAGCGCGCATCGCAATCCCATTTTGCACCCGCTCGGCCAGAGGTCCGCCGCACTTGGGGCATTTTAGCGCCGCGCTCGCTCGCGCGCGCATTTTTTCGAGCAACTCCTGGTCGCGCCGGCGCGCCCACTCGGATTCGCGCGCCGCTTCCACGTCGCGAAACTTATCACCCAGCCGGTCTTTTTCGTCGCTCATTTTTCCCGCCTCCGCGATTGGTGAGGCTTGCTTATCAAGTGTACCACATCGGGCGCGTCGCCGATGCGTGCCCCACCGGGGGCAGGAGATTAACCGCCAGCCGCGGAGCTACGTCATATCCTTAAGCAGCTTGCCGGTGCGCGCATTGTCGACCGTCGCGTCGAATTTTTCGCCAAGATCGACGCCCATCTGCTGCGCGCGCTTTTTCGCCCACAAGCCGACGTTGCGCGAGTCGCGATAGAACGATTCGTCGCGCGGTTTCGAGGGGTCGAAATTTTGCAGCCGCGACGCCTCGCTCGCGACCACCGCGAACGCCGACATCACGCGCCTTAGCCGCGCCGCCCCGCACTCGGGACACGAGCGCCGCTCGCGCTTCTTCGGACTCAGCACGACGTGCGCGCTGATCCGATGGCAGCGGGCGCATTGATATTCAAAAATTGGCATCCGAGCTGACAATACCTCGCCGCCGCACAAGCGGGCAAATCGGCGGCTTTGGGACTGTGACCGGCATGGCCATTGGCGATTCGTTCGAAACGGCGGCTTGCGGGGAATTCAGCGTCCGGCTTCCAAGCAATGCTTCTCGAATCGCCGAAGCAATTCTAAATGGTCGAGCGTGCTCAGCGGCGCCTCTGAATAATACAAGTGCCTCTCAAACGGCGTCGCCGACCGGGGTTCAATCTTAATAGCGCTCGGCGCAAAGCCTGGCTGGACGGTCTGGTCAAAATGAAAGACCACGGAAGTCAGTTCGAAGGGCGGCTTCACGAGATAGAAATCGTCGATGCGGTTTTGAACAAGGCCGATTGCAGGCCGCAACATGGGAAAGAATTCGGAAAGTTTTCGTTCAAACTGCACAACCAATTGGCTCGAATGACCGATAGGTCGAATGATTTCGAACTCGAACTTGAAATTGGCGGCAGCCCACTTGAGCACATCATCTAGGACCAGATCAGAGTCGCGAGTGTCAGTGTCGGTACTTATCGAAAGCCCCGATTGGTATACCTGTAGCCAGCCGATAACAATTACGCGATCGTCAACGTCCAACTTGCCGTGCCGGAAATTAATTGAACCGTTGGGGTCAAGAGGAAACAGTTGATGCGGGTCGGTCGGAAACTCCACGAATTTGTAGCGATCGACGACCGCCTTGACCGCTTCCGGCAGGTATCCAAATCCTCGATTTGGCGTAACCGCGATTACGCTTTGCGCGAGCGGAACGTTGATAAGCTTCATCTTATCCCGAGCAGACGATTTGGTTCCGGGTTATGCTGCGAGCCGAGCGGGGTTGGGGGAGCTCCGCCAGTCTCTTGCGCACCGCCTATTCGCACCATTCTTCGCAGGCGATCATCGAGATCGATTACTTTCGCCTTTGGAGTGATGATCCGTGCCGCCCCTGAACCGAATTCGTCCACGAAACTCGGTGCGGCGAGGGTCTCGAAGGTCTGGTTCTCGATCATAGAGAAAAGCTTGCTGAAGGGTGCGAAGCGGACGATCAGCGCCACGTCGAAGACGTTGGCGATTCGCTTGAGCGTATTCAAACTGAGGTTATCGTAGTTCGGATTTTCCAGCAGCGATATTCGCGCTTGGGCCATTCCGGCCTTCTGGGCGAGTTCCTCTTGACTCCACTTGCTCTTTTCCCGCATCGCGCGAATCTGCGCGGCGGTAATTCCTGTTATCGAGGTACCGAAGACGTCGCGATATCGTTTGCGAAAAAACTTCCGCAGGTTCCTAGAACTCATGCTCTCTAATCCTGCCAGTATCGTTCATCGCTATTTTCCTTCGTTGCTGCGCAGTCTCGAGGTCCGATTTCCGGATTTTTCCTTTTTCAATGGCTCCCGCAAGCAACCAAAAGTGGAACTGCCGGGCGTAGCAACCAAGCGGTCGATATTGGACTTTCTTGAATGTAATTCGTAACTCGATAAGATCTGTCCCCTTGTACTTGCTGGCCCACTTTTCCGGCCATTCGCGCATGGGCCTCATATCTTTCAAGCGACGTTCAATGAATGCTTCGGCTTCCTCTCCGATTCGGGCGAACCACTCTTCAATCACGCTCTGGCCCGAACTGTCGATAAAGTCGTCGAACGTCCAGATCATAAGATTATCAGAAAAATATAATAGCGCAATCGATTTCGCTTGACAGATTTATTAGAATTTTCTAATATAACCTCGAAATCGGGGAACACACGCACGGGTTATCGGACAACCGGCCCAAAGCAGCGCCCCAGAGTTGTTCTGTTCGCTGAGGAATGCGGGGTAGAGTGTCGAGTACACCTCTTTGGAAGATTGTCCCTGCCACAGCGTTGAACGCGACCCGCAAGAGCTGTCAACGTATGCCAGAGTCATAGAAACAAGATGTTTCTGTGGCCGGCCGCATTCGCAACGTGCAGCCAGACCTTTGCACCCAGATCGTTGGACCTGAAGCCAAGGGAGCATGGGCGATGAACGCTTTGTCACTGCCAGTATCAACGCCTTACCCAAGCTCAATGGTTCGCTAACGATCTTTCATGATGAGATCGGCGAGCGGGCTGCCCGCCAGCATCAGAAGGCCGACCGCGCCGACCGCGAGTCCGGTCCCGATCCACCAGAGCGATCGATACTCGGCTCCGAGCACGATCATCGCCAGCGCCCATAGCGGCAAAATCGCACAGATAGCGAGCCGCATCAGCACGCTCATCGCACGTTCGGCTTTTTCAATCTGGTCGGCCATGATTCCCCTATCTACCGATTCCCGCGCCCGCAGGCAATCTCAGCGCGCCGGCGGCGGCGCGATTGCGTATAGCGCCAGCGGACCGTCGTGGCCAATCAGGTGGGAGCGGACCACCAAGGTCAACCGGTCGCGATATTGCGGGGCAAGGCTCCGAAGCTGGGTGTCATCGGCGACCAGATAGGACGGCGCTCCGGAAAGCGGCGTAACGCGACTCCGTCCCATCAGGGGCGGCGCTTCGATCCCGTAGTAGAAAGAAAAGTCGTAATTCGGCTCGCGCACCACAAAGACCGGCGCCGCCCCGGCTTGCTCTTTGACCACGAATGCAAAACTCTTCGCGCTGCGCTCCCAGGCCAGCGCCGGCCGCACGATCGCGTTGACCAGCATCGATCCCGCCAGCGTCAGGACGCCCGCCGCGGCACCGGCCAAAATCGCGCGCCGCCGCGTGATAGCGAAAAACGCCGCGATCCCCGCGCCGGCTACCACGATCGCGAACAACAGGTATCCCGTGCGCATGGTCGCAAACCCTTGTGCGTAAAGCGCCACCTGGTCGGCATCGCTCGATTGCAGATGTAGCCCCACCCGCGCGTGCGATATCGCGAGCCACACTCCCGCGCCCACCGCCGCTACCATCGCGAGCGCGATCGCGCAGACCGCGGCGCCCCGCAGCCTGCGCGCCCATCGCGCGCGGCCGCTTGCCGGGTCTTCGAGTACGAACACCGACGCGCACAGGACAGCGACGCCCGGCAGCGCGGGCAGGATATAATCATCGCGCTTGGCGCTCGCGATCGAGAACAGCGCGATCACCGCGATCGCAAGGCTGGCCTGGAAGGCCAGCGGCCGGCGCCGCGCCGGGCCGATCTCGCCGCTCAGAAATCCCGCGATCGCCGCGGGGATCAGCAGCACGATCGGCATCGCGCCTCCAATCAGGCGCGCCGTGATGTACCAGATTGGGCGCGCCGCCTCGCCAGTGCCGCCGTATTTCGCCGGCAGGAAATGCCCAAAATTCTGCGCGAGGAAGATCGGCAGGATCCTCGAGGATCCAAACGCGGCCCACAGCCAATACCATCCCGCCGTCAGCACCGTCACCGCGCCGGCGAAAACCCATATCCAGCCCTCACGCAGGATCGCTAAGGGATTGCGCCGGGTCAGGACGAAGTACACGAACACCGCCATACCGACGAGGACTATCGTGACCGGGCCCTTGGTCAGCACCGCGAGTTGCACGACGCAGATCGCGGCGATCGTCCGGGTGGGCGACGCCGCTCCTTCGACCTGCGGATAGAGAATCAGCAGCGTGCTGACGATCAGAAAAGTCATCAGCATGTCCGTCAGCGCCAGGGTCGCGCGCGACGAATACCCATAGGTGGCGATCAGGAACAGAAACGCGAGCCATCCCTGCGCCTCTCCCAAGTTCGCGGCCGTCCAGACCAGCACTTCGAGCGCGAGCGCGGTTCCCGCGAGCAGCGGAACAATTCGCGCGTTGACCTCGTCGGTCTTGCCGCCCGCCAGCCGCGCGGCCGCGGCGCTCAACCAATAATAAAGCAGCGGCTTTTCGATCAGGCGGCCATAGTAGTCGCTCGGCGCCATCAGATGGCCATCCGCCACCGACTGCGTCCACTGGGCGGATTGCGCTTCCGCGTCTTTCTGGAATGGCGCCGTGATACCCTGCGCGAGCACCACAAATGCGATCAGCGCGGCTCCCGCCAGCATCCACCACGCCAGACGGCGCGGCGGATCAATATCGTCAATCTCAATATGCATGGCCGCGCCGGCCTTGAGGGAAGACGCGCTCATTTGCGCCGGGGCGATTGCGGCCGCGGTCCGCCCCGCCTGACCGGATCGGGCCACAGATGGCGAATGCCCGTGGCGGCTTGGTAGATTCCGACCTGCATCGCCGCGTTATGCGCGAAACCGATCCGCCCGCGCCGATCGAGCAGAATTATTCCGCCCTCGGCATTGGCGCCGCCCAGGATTTCCGCAATCGCGCGGCGCGCGGCCACTGCGGGCGTGGCGCTGGCGAGCGACCGCACGGCGTCGCGGCACAGTCCGGTCAGGATAATCGCCTCGCCGTAGCCGGTCGCCGACGCGCCGCCGGCATAGTCGGCGAAAGTGCCTGCTCCGATTATCGCCGAGTCCCCAACCCGGCCCGCGATTTTTCCGGGCACTCCGCCGGTCGAAGTCGCGGCCGCGATTGCGCCGCGCGAATCGATCGCGACCGCGCCCACCGTGCCGTGTCCGGGTACGGCGCCGGAAATTCCGAGCCGCACGCTCTCCTGCAATTTGCGCCATCGCTCGCGCGCGCGATCGGTGATCAAGTCCTCGTTGGCGCACATCGGCACTCCCGCCCGCCGCGCCAGCCGCTCGGCCCCTTGCCCGACCATCAGCACATGGCGGGTGTTTTCCATCACTGCCCGCGCGAGCAGAATTGGATTGCGCACGCGCCCCACCGCGGCCACCGCACCGGCGGATACCGGGCCGGCGCCGGACCCTCGAGCCGATGCGGGGAAATCACGTCCGGGTTCGGTGGGATCGCCCGCGACCATCACTGACGCATCCATTTCGACCGTTGCGTCAGTGGTGAGCAACGATCCCGTTCCGGCGTTGAACAGGGGATGGTCTTCGAGCGCGATGATCGTCGCGACGACCGCATCGAGCGCGGTGCCACCGCCCTTCAGGATATCGGCGCCGCGCCGGACCGCCTCGAGCATCGCGCGCTTGCGCTCGGAACGTTCTTTTCCCGCCGACGGCGGAATTGCTCCTGCTCCGCCGTGCGCAACCAGCGCCGGAGTAATAGTACGCCGCGTCATGTCAGGAAGCGCTCCTGCGGCCCCACACAAAGAGCCGCTTGAAATCGAAGGTCATCGGACCCGAGGTTCCGTAGGCACCCTCGAGCCGCTCGCGATAGGCGCTCATGAAATCTTCCCGGCGTCCGGCGGGCAGCGCCGCGAGGATAGGACGCAGCGCGGTCGAGCGATACCACTGCACGACTTCGGCGGGCGAGTTCATCGGATGATGAAACGTCCGGTGGTAGCAATCCACCTCGATAAATCCAATCTCGTCCATGAGCCGCCGGTAATGCTCCGGCGGCGGAACCTGATCAAAGGGACGGGTTGACTTGCCGAGCAGCTCGGACCATCGCGGCTCGCCGACGATCCGATCAAGCTCGCGCTTGGCGGTTTCGGATTCGTTGGCCGGCATCTGCACGACCATCGTGCCGCCCGCGTCGAGCGCGCCGAGCCATCGCGAAAGAACCGCGCGATGATTCGGGATCCATTGCAGCGCGGCGTTCGAGAAGATCACCGGGTACGAAGGCGTGCTCGCCAGCTCGGCGATATCGCCTAACGCGAAAGACAGGCGCGCCTGCAGATCGGCGGGCAATCCCGCGCGCAGCTTGCCCGCCGCTTCGATCATGGCTGGCGACAGATCGATTCCATGCACTCGGCCGCTGGCCACGCGCCGCGCAAGCTCGGCGGCGTTGTCGCCCGGACCGCATCCGAGGTCGGCGACGGCGCTGTCGGGAGCGAGCGCGAGGCGTCCCGCGAGCCGTCCAAGGATGTGCTCGAACGGCTCGGCCCGAAAGCGCCGGAAGCGATTGTAAAGCTCGGGTTCCCAGTCACTCATTTCCCGTGGGCGGCGTGATCCGCGTCAAGCAGCATATGGAGCCGCGCAATCCGCGACAAGCCACGCAAGGCAATCCCGATTCACGCCGCGTGCTTGCCCCCGGCGCCCGATTCGGCCACATCATAACCGATGCCAGCCGCCGTCAATCGACCCGCCGAGCCGCCTACTGATGTCGCCAAAGTCCATGCGCGGCGTTTCGGATGGATTGGCGGCGCGATGATCGGCACGGTTGCGATCCTGTGGCTCGGCGCCGCCTGTGTCGTCGCGTATCGGCTCGCATACCCACCGTTCCTCGAAGATGGACACACGGACATATACGGGCCGCACGCTCCGATTGCCGACGCTTCCGAGCCGGGCGATCCGCGCTCTGCGTTCGGGGCGCCGTTCGAGAGCCTGACGATTCCGGTCGAGGACCAGAGCGCCGTCCCAGCCTGGTTCGTCGCGGGAAATTTACCCGTCGCGGTGCTGCTGATGCCGCCGGCGGGCGCGGACCGGCGCGCGATGCTGCCGTACATGAAATTCCTGCACGCAGCCGGTTATGCGACGCTGGCGCTCGCGAGCGGCGACAGTCCCGCGCGCGGAACCCGATGGGGATGGCGCGAGCGGGCGGTGGTACTGGCCGGGGCGGGCGACCTCAAGCGGCGCGGGTTCACGCAAATCGCGGGGCTGGGAGTCTCGGAGGGCGCCGCCGCGATCTTGCTCGCACAGGCCGAGCATCCGGTCTTCACCGCGATCATCGCCGACAGCGCGTATCGCAATCTGGCCGCGATGTTCCAGCGCATCCCGTCGATCGCGGGACTTAACCCCGCGTTCTCGCGGACGGTCATGCTGGAAGCCGGGCTATTCATGGGACATTCGCTATGGCGGATCGATCCGGGTCGCGCTGCGCGCAAGCTCGGCGGCGCGGCGATACTCGTCATCCAGAATCGCGGCGACAAGATCGTGACCGTGGCGGACGCCGAGGCGATTCGCGACGCGGCCGGCCCGTCGCACGCGGAACTCTGGATCGTCCCGGCGGACGGACACGGCGACGCAATCTATGAAGATCCCGCCGGATATGCCGCGCATGCCACGGCGTTCCTGCACAGTCATCTGCAGGAGCAGCCTGTCGCGTCGCGGTGATTGCAGAGTAAGAACCCTCACCCGCGCGTCACGATGCTTGCGAAAAAAAATCGCAAGCATCGCGCCGCGCCGCCCGCGTGCCAGTGGCACCTCCCGGGGGGAGAGGGTATTTTCGATGGCGCGCTACATTCGCGGGGTACCCAAGTCGGTAAGCAGCGTGGTCTTCAGCCGCTCGAACAGCTCATCGATATCCCAAGGGCCTTTGTTGTAGAGAATCTTGTCGGGAGCGATATGCCGGTAGCGCATGATGCGGTAGCCCGACGCGCCAAAGCATTGCCCCGATACGGCCGAGGCCTCGTCGCTGGCCAGAAAGAGCACGATCGGCGCGACGTTGGCAGGATCGCGCGGAGTGCCTTCGGCGCTCTCGCTGGCGGCAAGTCCGGTCGCGCCGGGCATCCGGCCGGCAGGGATGGTATCGGTCATGCGCGTGGCGGCTCCCGGCATGATCGCGTTCACGGTGATTCCGTACTTGCCGAGCGCGTTGGCGGAGCTGTAGGTGAGGCCCAAAATTCCCGCTTTGGCGGCGGCATAATTAGGCTGCCCCGGACTGCCAAGCGCCGAGTTCGAGGAAAAATTGATGACCCTGCCGTACTTGCGCTCGCGCATGTGCGCGGTCGCGGGGCGCATCGTGCAGTAGTGCCCCTTCAGATGCACGCGGATCACGTCATCCCATTCCTTTTCGCTCATGTTGAAGATCATGCGGTCGCGCAGGATGCCCGCGACGTTGACCAGGATGTCGAGCTTGCCGAATTCCTTGATCGCCTGATTGACCAGCCCCTCGCCACCCTCGAGCGTGGCGATATCCATGTGATTGGACACCGCCGTGCCGCCCGCGGCCTTGATCTCCTTGACCACATCGTCGGCCGGAGAGACGGAGGTTGCTTCTCCGGCGACCGTGACGCCTAGATCGTTAATGACAACTTGTGCGCCGTGCTTCGCGAATAACTTCGCGATCCCGCGGCCGATGCCACGGCCGCCGCCGGTAATCGCCGCCACTTTTCCATCGAGTTTGCCCATATGTGAATCTCCCTGTTGGCTCGGAATCCAAACTGCTGAAGCGTTTTGGTTCCTGTCGATGTGCTTATAGCGCAATTACGCGGAACTCGACCAGTGACGGGCGCATCCGCGCGAAGCCTGGTCGAGTCCATCTATTCTGGTCCCGGAGCGGACACGAACGGCAGGTACGCAGCGCACGCGCTGTGCCAGAGCGAATCGAGGCGCGCGTCACTCCGGCAAATTGAGCTGGCGCGCGAGCTTGCGCAGCTCGTCGCGGCGGCCCGGCAGTGGCGCAGGGGCCTGGATCAGCTTCGATTTGTGCAGCTCCTCGACTACTTTCGGATCGCGTGGAAACGGATTGCCGTAGCGCCCGAGGAAGTATTGCTCCTCGAATGGCGGCCGCGGCCGCTGCCCGCCCGCCTCGCGCGACTCGAGCGAGTAGCCGACGTTGAGCGCATAGAGCGGCAGCCATTCTTGCGGCGGCTTGATGATCTCGCCGATCACAGGCGCCACGAATGCGGTCAGGCATGCGCCGAGTCCCAGCTCGAACGCCATCAGCAGTCCCTGGCAGGTGGCGACGCCGCAATCGAACGCCGCCATCACCGGGTAATGCGGCGATTGCGTCATCGGCTTCAGGAGTTGCGGATAGACGATCTCGTCAACGAACTTCGGGCTCCAGCCGTGGCTCGCGCTGACCGCACCCGCGTTGAACAGCTCCTTGAGCCGCGTGCCTTGCACGCGGTTGACGACACCGAGATCCGCGTACAGGTAAATATGCACCGGCGCCAGTTCGATGACGACCGCCTGGACGGGGGTTTTGAGCTTTTCGATCTGGTCCTTGGGAATGTCGTCGCGCTTGACCACCACCGCCCGCAGCCAGTGGGCGTTGACCGCGCATGAGGCGCGCAGCAGGGCCTCGAGAATCTTCTGAATTTTTTCCTGCTCGACGGGCCGCTTTGGATCGAAGAAGCGAATCGACCTGCGGGTTCCAACCAGTTCCTGAAATTCCATGACACTCTCTCCTGAAGCGGCGCGAAATCAGATGCGCGAGACCTTTATGCCCGCCGCCTCGCGATCCCACGCGTTTGCGATGCCGCGCGCTTTGAGCGCGGCGTACTGGATGCGCTGAGTGCCGGTTTTCGGCAACTCATCGACGAACTCTATGAAGCGCGGCACCGCGTAATAGGCCATCCGCCCGCGGCAGTATTCGATCAGCTCTTCGGGGCCGAGCCGCACTCCCGGCTTGAGCACGACCGCGATTTTGACTTCATCTTCGCCCAGCTCCGAGGGCACCGCATAGGCGGCCGATTCGAGCACGGCGGGATGCTGATCGACCACGGTTTCGATCTCCCAGGCGGAGATGTTCTCGCCCCGGCGCCGGATGGAGGCCTTCTTGCGTCCGCAGAAATAGTAGAAGCCGTCCTCGTCGGTCTTGGCCAAATCGCCCGAGTGGAACCAGCCGCCGCGGTATGCTTCGGCGGTTGCATCGGGAAGCTTGTGGTAGGCGCTGAGCTGTCCCTTGGGATGGCGGAAGCAGAGCTCGCCCACCTTTCCGGGCGGGAGCGGCTGGTCATTGTCGTCAAACACGCGGAATTCGACCTCGCCAACCGGCTTGCCCATCGAGCCGACCCGGCCAACGTCATTCATGAGAAAGCCGGGCGAGTCCACCATGCCGTAAACCTCGATAATGCGCGCGCCAAAACGCGCCTCGAACTCACGCCAAACGGTGGGCGGGCACGCCGCCGAAAGCACCACGCGCACGTTATGCTTGCGGTCGTCGGGGCGCGGCGGCTGCTTGAGCAGGATCGGGATCATCGCGCCAAGGGTGTTGAACTCGACCGCGTCGAACTTGCGGCAGTCGTCCCACAGCCGCGACGCACTGAAACGCTCGGCGAGCGCGAATTTCGCGTCGAGGACCATCGAGCCAAACCCGGAGATCATCAGCGCGTTGCCGTGAAACAGCGGCAGCGCGGTGTACATCGTCTCGCCGGGCTTGATGCCGAGCGCCTTGAATACGACAGGCAGCGCCAGCGGGTCGCCGCCGCTGGCGACGACACCCTTGGGCGGCCCGGTGGTGCCCGAGGTGTACATCATGTTGCCGCCGCCGGCGTGCTCGCCCACGTCCACGTCCGGCTCGCTGTCAGGATAATCGAGCAGGTGCTCGAGAGTCGCGTCCGCGCCGTTACCGGCCTTGCCGTCGGCGACCACCGTGGCGCGCAGGCTGGGCACAGCGGCCTTCACCGCGAGCACAGCGTCGCGGAGCCCTTCATCGAAAATCACCGCCGCCGCGTCAGAATCCGAGAGCACGTGATGGAGCGTCGCGCCGCGCTGCGAAGTATTGACCGGCACGCTGACCGCGCCGATGAATCCGAGCGCGAAATGCACCCACAGGAACTCGGGCCGGTTGCCCATCATGAGCGCGACCCGATCGCCCGGTTTGACGCCCAGTGCGAGCAGCCCATTGGCCGCGCGATGGATGTTGGCGAGCACCTGCTCCCAGGTGAACTCGGAATCCTTGAACTTGAGCCAGGTTTCGCGCGGATGCTGCTTCACGCGGAGCCGGATAAGCTGTTCAATCGCACCTTGCGCACGCGCCATCGCCGCTTACACTCCCTGGTCGCGAGCCGTCGGGCTATGCCGCGTGGTGATGCGGCGATACGCCGTTGGCGGCGGCGGCGATGAGCTTGCGTGCGCCCGCCAGGCTCAGCACATCGTTGGTGCCATCTTCGATCAGCGAGGCGCGCGCGTCACGGAACAGCTTCTCGATCGGGTATTCCTTGCTGAGGCCGTTGCCGCCGAAGATCTGGAGCGCATCGCTGGTGACCTCGAACGCGGCCTGCGTGCAGAACGTCTTGGCCGCAATCGCGTGCTCCAGCGACGGCTGACCTGAACTCGAATTGTAAACCGTCACCGCGCGCGACAGCGCGCGGCACGCCTCGACCTTGGTGAACATCTCGAACAGATGCTTCTGGACGAGCTGATGCTCGCAGATCGGGCGGCCGCCCTGGATGCGCTCGAGCGAATACTGGAGTGCGGCCTCGAACCCCGCGCGCGCCAGTCCGGTGAACGCGGTGGACATACCGCCGTTCGCCCCGGTCAGTGTCTGCGTCGTGTGCTTCTCGTAGTTCTCGGGACCGACGACCATGTAGCTGCGCGGGATGCGCACATTGTCGAAAAAGATTTCGCCCTGGTTGAGCGAACGCTGGCCCAGCTTGTTGAGCGGCTTGCCCTTGGAAACGCCGGGCAGGTCCAGCGGCACAACAGCCACGCCGCCGCCCGCCATGCCCATCCCGCGCGCCGATTCGACCGTGAGGTAGAGGGCGGCATGGGTCGCGATAGTGCCGTTGGAAACCCACGACGACTTCTGTCCGCTGATCAGGTACGAGTCGCCGTCGGCACGGGCGACCACCTGGCCCGTCACCCGCGGGTCGTGGTACTCGGGCGTGCCAACCATAACCTGGTCGGAACCGTGATTGGGCTCGGTGATCGCCCAGCAGCCGATGAGCTTGGCTTCCCGATCCTCGACGTATGGCTTGACGAAGGTCTCATACAGTTCCGGATTGCCGCCGATCGTCGCCGTGAACGCGGGAAAGCCGGCGCATCCGATGCTTAGCGAAAGATCGACCGCGCCCCACGCGAGCTCCTCGTGAAAGATGTGCGAGCCGAGCGGATCCAGCCCAAGCCCGCCCAGTTCCTTGGGCAACCCTGACACGTGGTAGCCGAGTCCGTAGGCCTGCTTGAGCACTTTGCGCAGCGGAGAGTTGGGCGCGATGACATCGGCCGGGTCGGCCATGCGATCGAGCGCGATCGACGCGGGCCGCATCACCTCTTTGGCGAACCGATGCGCGGCGTCCCTAAGCGCCTCGTATTCCTGCGGGACGTTTAGATACAGTTCACGATATGTTTCCATCGCAATCTCTCCCTGTGCCAAATGCTGCGCCAGACCAGAGAATTCGAGTTGCATAAGTCATACCTCTAGCTTCGCGTATGCCGGCTGAACACGCCGCTGCGCCGCAAGCGCCGTTCCACCCGCCAATTTACGCGTAACGCCGATGCCGCAAGCCCGAGAGCGCCGCGGCGTCCAGCGCGCGCGTTCGCGCCGTAAGTTGGCCCCATCGGAACCAACCTGTATCCGGTGGAGTCATCCGCTGTGGGGGCTAACGATAATCAGGTTGGCTCGAACTCTTGGCGGTCTCGACGCTCGGCAGCTTCATGCCAGTGCATCGCGGGCCGCTGCCGCACTCGCGATTCACATCGAGGTATTTAGCGCTACAGGCCTTTCGCGCTGCCAAACATCAACCCTGATCGATCCGGGCGACGGTGAATTCGGTAATCTGCCCGTCGGTCGTCATCCTGCCGATTCTGCCGTTGGGCTCGCTGAACCAGAGATTCCCGTCCGGTCCCGCGGTGATGAAGCCGGGAATCACACCGCGCCGGAGATGAAACGCGGTGATCACGCCGACCGGCGTGATCCGATAGATAATCGGCGCATGCGCCATCGTGACCCACAGGTTTCCGTCGGCTCCTGAAGCGATGGACAGCGGCACGCCGGAGTCGGGCAGCGGATACTCGGTAATCGCGCCGCCCGGAGTGATCTTGCCAACCTTGTCGGCGGCCAGCTCGGTGAACCATACGTTGCCGTCGGATCCCGCCGCGAGCCATCCGGGCTTGGCGTTCGGAGTCTGCACGGCATACTCGGTGATCCTGCCTTTGGGAGTGGCCTTGCCGATCCGGTTGCCGCGATCCTCGACGAACCACAGATTACCGTCGCGCCCGGTGACGATCTGCGCGGGGCCCGAGCCGTGCGGCAGATCGAATTCGCGAAGCATGCCGTGTGGACTCAGGCGCGCGATCCGGTTGCCGGAATGTTCGGTGAACCACAGGTTGCCGTCCGGGCCAGTCGTGATTCCGGTGGGACCGCTGTCCTCTTTGGGCAGCCGCACATACGTGACCCGCTCGTTATAATCGAGCCGGCCGACGCGATTGTCCGCCGGATCGGTAAACCACATCGCGCCGTCCGGTCCGGCCACGATACGCTCGGCGAAGCCGCGCGAGTCGATCTTGTAGCGCGCGATCGATCCTTTGGGCGTGATTCGCCCGACCCCGTCGCCCTGATACTCGGTGTACCAGATGTTGCCGTCGGCGCCGGAGGTGATTGCGTAAGGCGAATGGCTACCTATCGCCTGATTGTGTATCGCCGCCGGCGCGGGCGGCTTTCGCGGTGCGGGAGCGGGCGCGGCGGCGGCGCCGCGCTTGGCCGCCGAGGCGCATCCTGCCAGCGTCGCGGCGAGCGCGAGCGCGACCAGAATCTTTGGAACTGATTTCATCGGCGCGTAGCCAGGCGCACCCCCGTGATGGTCGAGTGTGCCAGAACCGCACGGGGATTGCATCGCACCAACTGCTTGCAGCCGCGCGGCGCGTCTCGTAAGTTTTCCACCGTTCGTGCTTGGGTTGGCGTGGCTCCTGTGATTTCCGAAAATTCCCAAAGCAGCAACGCGCGTGTCCGAGGCGACTGCGTGGCGCTCATCGCCGCGGTCGCCACGATGCTGGTGCCGGCGGCGCGCACAATCCAGGGATGGGTATGCCGCGTCGATACGCCCGCCACCTGGGATTACGGCCCCGCGCAACTCGCACTGCGAGTGAATATGTATTTGCGCGGAATTCCGCTCTACCGCGATTTCCGCACCCCGCCATACGTCCCGATGGTGTACGGACCGATTGTCCCGTGGATTACGGCCGCGCTCGCGCCGCGCTTCGGCACGGGTCCGCTCGCGGCTCTGGAAGCGGGGCGCTGCGTCGTGATCGTCTCGACGCTCGCGGTCTGCGCGCTGATATACGCGCTCGCGCGCAAGTCCGGCGCGGGAGGGTGCGCTGCGGCGGTCGCGGCGCTCGCATTCCTTTGCGCGCCGATAGTCCAGCGCTGGGGCTTCGATTTTCGCGTCGATATGCCCGCGCTCGCGTGCGAGTTCGGCGGAGTCCTCGCGTTCGCGAGCGGCCTGGCCGCGCCGGCGATCGGCTTGTTCGCCACCGCGTTTTTCATCAAGCAGGGCCAGATCGCGGGAATCGCCGGGGTGGTGTTGTACCACTGCATTTCGCGGCGGCCTTGGCGCGCGCTCGCTCCAGGAGCGGCGTGGCTTGCGGCAGTCGGCGGCGCGATCGGAATTCTCGCGCGGGTCTATCCGTGGTACTGGCTGAATTCGTTTGACGCGCTCAGCGGTGCGCCGTATGACCTGCGCGGAGCGATCCTGTGGATGACGATACTGGTCGGCGGAAATCCCGCCCTGGTGGTGCTGGCGATGCTCGCGGTTTCGCGACGGCGCGAATCGGGACGCGGAGCCAATCCCGGACGCCTTATGCTCTGCTACCTGGGCGCGGCGCTGATCGAGAATTTCCTCTCGTCGCTGCACTGGGGCAGCAATGCATACTACTTCACGCCGTCGCTGGCGGCGATTGCGGTTTTCGCCGCTGGCGGTATCGAGTTCATCTTCGCGCGGATCTCCTTCAAACAAATTCCCGCAATCCGCGCGGCCGTCGGCGTCGCGGCGGCGCTGGCGCTTTTGTTCGGCTACCTGATCGCAACGCCCGCGATTCGCGGGATGACCCTCGCCGCTGTCGTGCGGCCCTCGCTGCGATGCGCGGTCGTCGTGCCGCAACCGTGGGATCCGGCGGCGCTTGCGCGGCTCAAAGCGATCGACGGACCAATCCTGACTGACGCGGCGGACCTGTGTGTTATCGATCCCAGGACAAACCTACAATTTATCGAGCTGATGCTGATGAACCCGATGCACGCGGCCGGCAGCTTCGACGATTCGCAATTGATAGCCGAGATTCGCGAGCGCAGGATCGCCGCGTTCGCGCTGGATGCGGACGGACTCGGACGCGAATTTCGCGGCCGCCCGCTTTTCTGGCCGGCTCTGCGCGCGGCGATCGAGCGGAACTACGTGAGGCTTGCGGAGCCCGCGCCGCCCTATCTGATGGTCCCGAAGGGGGCGCAATCGCGCTGAACGGACCGCGCAGCGGTGCGCGCGGGATATCTCATGCGCGATCTTGCACGGCAAAACGGTACGCGAACGCATAGGCCGAGCACATCGCGATGAACCCGGACTCGGCCGCGAGCATCGCGGGGAATCCGGTCGCTCGATAATCAAGCACGTCGAGTGCTGGGGTGACGATCGCGATCAAGATGCAGCTCACAGCCGCCGCGCGGATCGTGTGGTCCACCATCCGCCCGCGCATCCACGCAAGCGCTCCCAGCAGGTACGGAATTATCAGCAGGACCAGATAATGCAGCCATACCACCGGCGCCAGCATCAGGAGCGCCGCCGTCCATAGCGCAAACCCGCGACCGTCGCGATCGCTATTGGGGCCGCAAGTCGCCCGCACCGTCAGGAACAGCACCGCAAATTCCCCGAGCGCGATCGCTATGTAACGCATCACGCCCAGCGCAGCCGGCAGGTCAGGCCCCGCGAGCCAGTAGAGCGGACGCGAGACAAACGCCGCCAGCGATACGTTGGTGGGACTGAGCGCCAAGATTGCCGGCATTGCGAGCGAGTCACGCCCGCCCAGCGCCAGCAGCACTCCCGCGTAACTGAGGCATCGCGGCGCTCCGATTCCCGCGACCGTGGCGGCCGCGCCGAGCGTCAGCCATACCCCGAGCCATCCGATCACGCGCCATCGCCTGCGCACGATGAAGTAGCCGATCATCGCGAGCGGAAACAGCCGCAGGAGCGCCGCCGATGCGATCGCCAGCGCCGCGCCCGAATCATACCCGCGCGCCGAGAGGCGATACGCCGCGGCAAGTGCGAGCAGGACGATGAATTGACTTTGTTCCCAGAAAAAATGAATCGCGACCGGTGGAAATATGATCGCAAGCACCACGAGCGCGGCCGACACGTATAGCCCCGCGGCAGCCGGCGCCAACAGAATAGCCAGTGCGCCAACCAACGCGGCGAGGTTTATCCAGAACCATATCCAATAGGCGGTTCGCGGAGAAAAGCGGGTCAGAGGCTCGAAGCACAAAACGAAGGTGGGCATAGAATCCGCGCGCTCGATCGGCGTGGTCTCGAGTCCCAGCCGCCGCCCGATTGGAGCGATACTCTCGAGGTATGGATTTCCGCCCCGGCGCATCATCAGCGCGGACGCGTAATATATGCTGAAGTCCCATCGCCCTGACCGCTCGGGCAATGTCGCGGCGACAATTAGCAGAAGAGCCGCGCTGGCGACAATCACGAGGCTCGCGAACGCGGGCAGCACGGGGCCCCAGCTCCGCGACCGCATAGTGTCGGCAATTCGCATGATTTGCGCCGTCACGACGAATCGCGCCGGACGCGATGAAATTGTATCGCGTGATCCGGACGGAAGGATCGCGGCTTGCAAATTAGCCCGGCGTGGGATGTCGCCGCCAATCAATGCGCATCCGCCAAATCCACCGTCGCGGTGAATCGGGCCTACCGCGCATCTCGCGGTCGACGCGGTTCTACTTCACCACCCGCTCTTCGCGCAGGCGCGCGACCTCGCTCGCGGCGAATCCGAAATCCTTGAGGATCTCATCGGTATGCTGTCCCAGTCCCGGCGCGTGGCGCCACAGATCCGTCTTCGATTTCGAAAATCGCGCGGGCGAGCGTACCCCGCGCACGCGGCCGGCCTGCGGATGCTCGTACTCGACGAAGGTTTCGTTGACGACGAATTGCGGGTCGTTCCAGATCGTGTCGAAATCGTTGACCGCGCCGCACGGCACGTCCGCCGGCTCGATCCGTTCGAGCCAGTAGGCGGAGGTCTGGGTCGGGAAAATATCGATGAGCGCCTTGATCGCGCGCCGGACGCGCTCGGCGCGCGGCTCGTCGCCGGCGAACAATTCCGGACGGCCGATCGCCGCCAGCATCGAGGTCCAATGCTTGTCGGTCAGCGGCGCGATCGTGATGTAACTATCTGCCGTCTTGAACGGATCGAGCGTGCCCATCGCAGGCGGTACGCCGGGCTTGTGCGGCAGTAACGTATGGCGCGCCATCGTGTCGCCCATCAGGTAGTAGGCGACCGCGTCGATCATCGCGATCTCGATATGCTGGCCCTTGCCGGTTCGCGCCTCGTTGAGCGCGGCAAGAATCGCGATCGCGGCGGTCATCGCGGTAATCTTGTCGGCTATAATGTTTTTGACCGCGCGCGGGCGTCCCTGGGTGCGCTGGGTGGCCATCACGCCCGCAATTCCCTGGATAATAGGGTCGTAGGCGGGCTTATCGCGGTACGGCCCCTTGAAGCCGTAACCGGCAATCGAGCAATAGACGATCTTCGGATTGCGGGCGGCGACCGCCTCGTAGCCGACGCCTAAACGATCGACTACGCCGGGGCGCACATTCTGAATCACGACATCGGCGTGCTCCGCCATCTTGAGGAACACCTCGGCGGCGCCGGGCCGTTTGAGATCCAGCACCATCGCGCGCTTGCTCCGGTTCCAGTTGAGGATCCCGACCGGGACTCCGCCGCGCTCCTGGGCCACCACGACCCGCGTGACGTCGCCTTCCGGCGGCTCGATTTTTACTATGTCGGCTCCGAGATCGCCCAAAATCATCGTGCAGAACGGTCCCGCCACGACCATGCTGAGATCGAGAACCTTGATTCCATCCAACGGTCCCATCGGCAAACGCCTCCGCGATAGCAATTCTTATAGTCGAAGCGGGGTGCATCTAACAACGCGGGGTTTGAATTTCCGCGGGCGCTTGGGTACTAGGAGATGTCGCGCGCGGGAGTTGACATCCAGTTTAGCGCGCGCGCCGGACTGCGCGGCGGAGGGGGCCGTGCGCGGAACCGGAGACCGGTGGTTGTCGATCGCGGCTCGAACGGGGAACGGGTTGTATCTGCTGAAGCTGATCGTGCGCAACCTGCGCCGCAACCTGCGGCGCACGGCGCTGACTTCACTGACGATCGCGCTGGCGACGTTCGTTTACCTGGTGCTGGTTTCGGTGCCGGGCTCGATGGACCGCATCGTACACGACGCGTCGGCGACGCTTCGCCTGATCGTGATCAATCGCAACCTGCCGCTGTACGGGATGCCGGCGCGATACTGCGATCAGATTCGCGAGATTCCCGGCGCGGCGGCCTGCGTCGCGATCAAGGCCTGGCCGGCGACCTATCAGGACGTGAGCGACCACATTCTCGCGGTCGCCGAGGGTCTCGAAATCGCCGACGTATTTCCCGATTACGATCTGACCGGCCAGGTGCGCCGCGCCTTCACGCGCGAGCGCCGCGGCGCATTCGCCGGTCACGTGCTGATGAGCAAGTATCACTGGCATCCGGGCCAGCAGGTGACCCTGCGCGGAGTCGGCGCGGGGCATCTGAAACTCAGCTTCGTGCTGCTGGGTGAAATGCCTTCCAATCGCTATCCCAACCTGTTCGCGTTCCGGCGCGATTACCTTGAGGAAGCCACCCGCGCCGCGGGCCTGCCCAATCCCGACCTGGCGATGAACCTGGCGGTGAGAGTCGATAGCGCCGCCCAGGTCGCGCCGCTGATCCGCGAGATCGATTCGACCTTCCGCAATTCGGATTTCGAAACCCGCACTGTCACCGAAAGCGACGCGCTGGCGGGCGGACTTTCGATCCTGGGCAACGTGCGCGGTATCGTGCTCTCGCTGTGCGTCGTCGTGGTGCTGACCGTGCTGCTGATCGCGGCCAACTCGACCGCGATGACGGTGCGCGAGCGGATGAACGAGGTCGGGGTGATGCGCACGCTGGGCTTCGGACGCGGCGCGGTCGCCGCGATGCTGTTGGGCGAATGCGGCGCGCAGGGCGCGCTCGGCGGCACGGTGGGCGCGGCGGCAGCGCTGGCTGTCTTCTGGGGCGGCACCACGATGGGCGCAATTGGGCGGATGAGCGCGCTATGGGTGACTCCGGCGGGCGCGGCGCAGGCGGTGTGCGTCGCGATTGCAGTGGGGCTGCTCAGCGGCGCGCTTCCGGTCTTTGCCGCGCTGCGCATCGCGCCCGCGATCGCAATCCGGCACGTGGGATAGCGGACCGAGACGACGCGGCGCGCGAACCCGATGGTCCCGATCAGATACAATCTCAGAAGCCTGATGGTGCGGCGCACGACCAGCGCGATGACCGCGCTGGGAATCGCGCTGGTCGTGATGGTCATGTTCCTGCTGCTCGGATTCGTCGCGGGGCTGCGCACCACGATGGCGCGCGAGGGCGAGCCGCACGACTGGATCGTGCTGAGCCGCGCGGTGACCGCCGAACCCTCGAGCAGCATCACGCGCGAGCAATATGAGATCCTCCGCAGCCGCGCCGAGCTTGCACAAGATCGGTCCGGAGCGCCGCTGATCTCGCCCGAGACGGTGACCGCGTTCAATCCGACCCCCGACGGACCGATCGACGCAAGCTCTTTCACGTTTCTGCGCGGCGTGTATCCGATCGCGTTCGAGGTCCATCGCGGGATCCGAATCGTCAGCGGGCGGATGCCGGCCGCGGGCACCACCGAGATGATAATCGGGCGGCGCCTGGCCGCGCGGTTTCCCGCGCTCGCGCCGCCGCGCGTGATCCGCTTCGGACGGCATCAATGGAACATCGTCGGAATCTTCTCCGACGAGGGCAGCGCGCGCGAATCAGAGGTCTGGACCGATCTGGATCTGCTCGAGCAGGATGTGCACATGGGCGGCATCTACTCGACGATGCACGTGACGCTCAGGCCCGGCATGGGCGCGAGCTTCAAAGCCGCGCTCACCCACGACGCGCGGCTGGAGCTTGACGCGATGCCTGAGGCGCGGTTTTACGCGGCGCAGTCGCATCTGGCCGACCAGTTGCGCAATCTGGGGATCGTCGTGGCGCTGATTTTGGGGGTGGGCGCGATGTTCGGCGGAATGAACACGATGTACGCCGCCGTGGCGCGGCGCGCGCGCGAGATCGGCGTGCTGCGCGTGCTCGGCTTCAGCCGCCAGAGTATCGTGCTGAGCTTCGTCTTCGAGAGCATAATTCTGGGACTGGCCGGCGGCGTCGCGGGCGAAATCCTGGGCGTCGCGGTCGCGTACGCAACCGGCCTCGAGAGCCGGATGATGAACGTCGCGACCTTTATTTTCTCGTTCCGGCTCGCGCCGGCCGCGTTCGTCTCGGGGCTGATCGTGGCCGCGATCATCGGCGTGCTGGGCGGAATTCTGCCCGCGCTGCGCGCGGCGCGCATAGCCGTGGTCGATTCCCTGCGCGACGCATAAGCGCCGGGCTACGCGCCTCACGTCGCCACCGCATCCGATCGAGCGGGTGGCCGGGTTCAGCGCCCGCGTGATCAAGAACTTTCGCGCTCATTTTCGCTTTGGCTTGCCGCGTCTGGAGGGCTTGCGGTGAGAGGCTTCGAGCAGCCGGCGGGTAAAGCCTGCAACGTCAGCCTGGATGGCGTCGTCCGCAGTTCCGCGGAGGAATTGAGCTACTCTCATCGGACCAACAGCGTTGCGATCCACGAAATCACGCCGGAGTATTTCCAGACCCTCGACGGCTTCCGGCTCGCGCAGCAACTTCCGCAATCGAGCGGCCACCTCGTCCACTCCGTGCCCGTAATTGCGGACAACGTAATAGAGATCGTAAGCGTCTTTGTTGTATCCGCGGGCGTTGAAGGCAAGCGCCTTCAAGAGCACGAATGCCCCAGGACCGCACACCGGGATGCTGCGCCGGGCGTTCTCGCCCAGGAGAGTTATTACCGAAAGTTGTGGATCGTGACGGCATGAAAAAGGCGGCGTACCCTTCCGCGTAGACCACGCGAACCCCGGTGGGAGCCGGGTGGAAGGAGACGCCACCGATGCTGAAGGTAATGGA